>WBZN01000035.1_pt1 | contig 223534 bp, 189 predicted proteins | sample 5204281 | NCBI WGS metagenome assembly WBZN01 (sample SAMN12344347, study PRJNA552823) | activated sludge metagenome | biome: Activated sludge suspended growth; feature: Nitrification reactor; material: Wastewater; isolation source: activated sludge from nitrification reactor of wastewater...
GATGCTGGCGGTGTCATCGCCGAGGGTCTTGTTGACGCTGGTCACCAGCCGGCTGGCGGTGGTGAAATCCGGCTCGTTGAGGTTGAGCTGGATGGAATCGCCCTGGGCGAACTGCGAGGCCACGGCCCGTTCCACCGTGGCGCCGTTGGGCACCCGCCCCGAGCTGGGGATGTTCACCGAAATCTTCGAACCATCATTGGCCTCGGCTCCGAATCCGCTGACGATGAGATTGCCCTGCGCCACGGCGTACACCTGGCCGTCGAGGCCGCGCAAGGGCGCGGCCAGGAGCGATCCGCCCCGGAGCGACTTGGCATTGCCGATCGAATTGACCGTGATGTCGATGGTCTGCCCCGGCTTGGCGAAGGGCGGCAGCACGGCGGTGATGGACACTGCCGCGACGTTCTTGAGCTGCGGGTTGACGTTGGAGGGCACCGTCACGCCGAGCTGCGCGAGCATGTTCTTCAATGATTGCACCGTGAAGGGCGCCTGGCTCGTCTGGTCACCCGTTCCATCGAGGCCCACCACCAGGCCGTAGCCGATGAGCTGGTTGGTGCGCACGCCCTGCACGTGGGCGAGATCCTTGATGCGGTCGGCCTGCGCCGGCGGCATCAGCAACTGCGCGAGCAGCAACAGGATCAGCTGAAGGGTAGCGCGCATGGCGGAACGCGTCAGAACGGCGCCACGGGCGAGTTGAAGAACCGCGCCAGCCAGCCCATGCGGTTCGAGGCGCTGATGGCGCCCTTGCCCGAATAGCTGATGCGCGCGTCGGCGATCTTGTCCGAGCCCACGGTGTTGTCGGTGGCGATGTCGGCGGGCCGCACCACGCCGGCGATGCGCACGTACTCCTCGCCCTGGTTGAGCTGCAGTGACTTCTCGCCCTGCACCACCAGGTTGCCGTTGGGCTGCACGTCGACCACAGTGACGGTGATGCTGCCCGCCAGGCTGTTGCTCTGGGTGCTCGACCCCGCGCCGTCGAAGGAATGCTTGCCATCGAGCGAAGCATTGAGCAGGGGCACGCCGTTGTTGGTGTAGGTCTTGCCGAACAGCGTCGGCCCGGTGTTGGCCAGGCTCGTGGACTTGCTGGTCTTGGTTGCCGCGTTCTTGGTGGCGTTGGTGGACTCCTGCAGCCTGATGGTGAGCACATCGCCGAGGTGGCGCGCCTTGAGGTCTGCGAACAGCTCCATGCCGCGTCCAGCCTGGTAGATGGCCCCATCGGTGGGCGGCTCGGGGGGCGCCGTGTGGCGCGAGGTGGGGTCGAAGCGGTGCGGCGGATGCGAGGCCATGAAACATCCCGGCAGGCACAGCGCGAGCAGCAGGGGCAGGAGGATTCGTGTCATGGCGTGCATCAGACGTTGTTGGTGAGGTACTGCAGCATCTGGTCGGTGGTGCTGATGGCCTTCGAGTTCATCTCGTAGGCACGCTGCGTCTCGATCATCGACACCAGCTCTTCCACCACGTTGACGTTGGAGGTCTCGAGCGAGCCCTGCAGCGTCGTGCCCAGGCCATTGGTGCCCGGCGTGCCGACCTGCGGGGCCCCGCTGGCCACCGATTCGATCAGCAGGTTATCGCCGCGCGGCTGCAGGCCGGAGGGGTTGATGAAATCGGCGAGCTGGATCTGCCCGATCTGCGTGGGCGCGGTCGTGCCGGCGGTGGTCACGGTCACCGTGCCATCGTTGCCGATGGTGATCGTCTGCGCGTTCGAGGGAATGGTGATGGCGGGCGAGATCGCGTAGCCGTTGGCCGTGACCAGGTTCCCCTGGCCATCCATCTTGAACGCACCGTCCAGGGAGTAGGCCAAGGTGCCATCGGGCAGGGTCACCTGGAAGAAGCCGCGACCGGTGATGGCGACATCCAGGCTGTTGTTGGTCTGCGAAAGGCTCCCCTGCTCGTAGATCTTCTCGGTTGCCGCGATGCGCACGCCGGTGCCGAGGGTGAGGCCGGTCGGATACTGGGTGTTCTGCGAGCTCTGCGCACCGACCTGGCGGATGTTCTGGTAGACGAGGTCCTGGAAGGCCGCCCTGCCCTTCTTGAAGCCCGTGGTGTTGACGTTGGCCAGGTTGTTGGAGATCACCGCCATGCGCGTGTTCTGCGCATCCAGTCCGGTCTTGGCGGCCCACAGTGCGAGATTCATGTGTCAGGTTTCCTCGTTGCCACTCATTGCATCAGGCGCTCGGCGCTCTGTGCGTTCTGGTCGATGCTGGCGATTCCCTTGATCTGCATCTCGTACAGGCGCTGCAGCTCGATCATGTTGATGAGCGAGGCCGCCATGTTGACGTTGCTGGACTCGAGCGCGCCCGGGGTGATCTGCACATTGGTATCGCTGGGCGCCTTGGCGCCGCTCTTCAGGCGGAACAGGCCATCGGCGCCCTTCACCAGGTCCTTCTCGGCGGGGTTGACCAGCTTGATGCGGTCCACCTGCGACATCGCGGCCGGCGACAGTCCCAGAGGCACGACCGACACCGTGCCATCCCCGCCGATGCTGATCTGCGTGGACGGCGGCAGGGTGATCGGATTGCCATCGGACATGACGGCGAAGCCACCTGCCGTGGTGAGCAGGCCGGTGGCCGTGACCTGCAGGTTCCCGGCGCGCGTGTAGGCCTCCTTGCCATCGGCTCCCTGTACGGCGATGAAGCCCTTGCCGTTCACCGCGATGTCGAGATCGCGTCCGGTGTTGCTCAGGGTCCCCGAGGACAGGTCGGTGCCCGCGTCGGTGGCGACCGCATTCACGCGGGTGGGATAGCCGATGCCGAAGATCGGAAAGCTCGAGAACTGGTGCAGGTCCTGGCGATAGCCCGTCGTGCTGACGTTCGCCATGTTGTGGTTGTTGACGGCCTGCGCCTGCATGATCTGCTTGGCGCCGGTCATCGCGACGTAGAGGGCGTGGTCCATCGGCCTTACCGGATGTTGATGATGGTCTGCGTCGTCTGGTCGGCGGTGGTGATCATCTGCGCATTGGCCTGGAAGTTGCGCTGCGCGGTGATCATCTGCACGAGCTGCGTGGTGAGGTCCACGTTCGACTGCTCGAGCGCACCGGACTGCACCGTGCCAAAGCCCGCCGAGGCTGCCTGGCCCCGGACCACGTTGCCGGAGGCGAAGGTTTCCGACCAACTCGTGTCACCGAGCTGCCGCAGCCCTTGCGGATTGGGGAAGTTGGCGATGGCAAGCTGCCCGAGCTGGGTCGAGCGGCCGTTCGAGAACACCGCCGAGACCACGCCGGTGTTGTCGATGGCGACGTTCGCGAGCTGGCCGGTCGTGAAACCATCCTGGGTGAGGGCGTTCACGGCGAACTGCGAGCCGTACTGCGTGGTCTTGTCGAAATTGAAGGTCATGTTGATCGGCTGGGCGCCGCTGGGCGGTGCGAACGCCGGGAAGGTGATTCCACCGCCGGCCGGCACGGTCTGCAGACCGGTGTTGGAGAACTGCAGCGCCTGCGGCGCACCCACCTGGGTGCCGTTCACCGTGAGGGCCACCTGCCACTGGTTGGGCGTCGCCGTCTGGATGAAAAAGAAAGTGGCGTCGTACTGGTTGCCCAGCGAGTCGTACACGGAAGTGGTGGTCGAGTTGTTGTACGAGTTCGGGTCGGTCGGGTCGAAGGGCGTCACCGCCGGGACCGTGGCCTGCGCCGGCAGGTTGACGATGATGTTGCCACTGGTGGTGGCATTCGGTGCGCTCTGGGCCGTCTGCAGGTTCAAGTTGATCATCGCGCCGGTGTTGAAGCCGCCATTCACCAGCGGCGGATACACCTGCAGGGCCTTGCCGGTGGAAGTCACCACATCGCCGTTCTTGTCGACCCCGAAGGCGCCGTTGCGCGAATAGGAGTAGCCGTCCGCGCCGTGCAGCGTGAAGAAGCCCTCGCCGCTGAGCGCAAGGTCGAGGTTCGAGGACGTCGAGGTGACGTTGCCCTGCGTGAACTGCTGGGCGGTGGCCGCGAGACGCACGCCATCACCGGTCAGTCCGGTGTTCAGGCTCTTGGCGCCGGCGGCGTAGACATCGGCGAACTCCGCACGTGAGAGCTTGAAGCCCGTGGTGTTGGCGTTGGCGATGTTGTTCGCCGTGACGTTGAGGTCGGAGGTCGCGGCGGTGAGTCCGGAGAGGGCGATTTCGAATGCCATGTCAGGGTTCCTTCAGGAGATCTGGCGGATGTTGCCGAACGGGACGTTGCCCACGCCGGCGAGGTTGAGGGTCAGGCCGCTCTGTCCCGCACCCATGGTGACGGACAGGACGGTGGAGTTGATCAAGGTGCTCGCGGCGGTGGCCTGGTTGCCGGCGCCGGCATAGGCCGCCATCACCTTGTAGGTGCCTGCCGGCGCGCGAGCGCCGCCGGCGAGACGGCCGTCCCAGCTGAAGTTGGCGAGCCCCTGCTGCTGCGCGCCCAGGTCGATCTGCTGGACCACCACGCCGGCCGCGTCGGTGATGTTCACCACCACCTTGCCGCTGGCCTGGGGCAGGTCGACCGCGCCGCTCACCCCGCCGCTGGCGCCGAGGGTGAGCGAGTCGCTCGCCACCATGGCCTGCCGGCCGAGGAGCGAGGAGGCCTGCAGCGCCTGGTTCGAGGAGATCGACCCGGTCAACGCCGTGAAGGAATCATTCAGGTTGGCGAGCTGCTGCACCTGACTGATGGAGGCGAGCTGTCCGAGGAAAGCGGTGCTGTCCACCGGCTTGGTCGGGTCCTGCGCCTTGAGCTGCGCCAGCATCAGCGTCAGGAACTCGTTCTGGTCGAGCTGCGCCGCCTGGCTGGCGCTGCTCGCCGCCGAGGCGCCGCCCACCGGCGTACCCGGTGTATTGCTGTTCTGCGTCGCCCGATTGATGACATCGAGGACGCTTTGCGGCAGGGGTTGGGACTTGTTGATCTGCATGGGCCCTCCTAGCGTCCCATCGCGATGGTCTTGAGCAGCAGGTCGCGTGCGGTGTTCATCGCATCGATGTTCGTCTGGAAGGAACGCGAGGCGGAGATCATGTTGGTCATCTCCTCGATGGAGTTGACATTCGAGCTGTAGACGTAGCCGTCCTTGTTGGCGAGCGGATGGCCTGGCTGGTAGAGCATCTGCGCGGGGGACTGGCTCTCCACCACCCCGAGCACCTTCACGCCCACGGCCGCCGCCTCTTCCTCCGGCGGACCGATCTCATCGTCATATCGCATCAGCGCCTGGAACACCGGGTGCCGCGCGCGATAGACCTTGGTCGGGTCCCCGCTCAGGCTCTCCGCGTTGGCGAGGTTGCTGGCAGTGGTGTTGAGCCGGATCGACTGCGCGTTCAGCGCGGTCCCGGCGACGTCGAATACATTGAACAGCGACATGGTTACTGACCGTTGATGGCAAGCTGCAGGGTGGCGATGGTCTGGTTGATGAATCCGAGGCTGGCCTGGTAGCGGACCGAGTTCTCGGAGAAATTCGCCTGTTCCACCGGCGCCTCGACCGTATTGCCATCGAGGGATGCCTGGTAGGGATTGCGGTACTTGAGGTCCACCCCCGGCTCACCAGCACCCGCTCCGGCGAGGTGCGTGGGTTGCGTGATGCGCATCGGCAGCGTGGGCTGGTCCATACCCGCCAGCGCGGCGTAGAAGTCGAAGTCACGCGCCTTGTAGTTGGGCGTGTCGACATTGGCGAGGTTGGCGGCCAGCACACCCACGCGTTGCCCGCGCAGGAGCAGTGCCTGTTCGTGGATGCCGAAGATGTTGTCGAACATGCCGACCTCGTTCGCGCGGCACCCTGCCGCACCCGGATCAAAGCAACTTGCGTGCCAGCGCCTCGGCGGCCCCCCCCGGGTCGGGAATTCGCGACGCGGCGCACGCAATTGGCGCCACTGGCGGGCATCTCACGGGCACCTGACGGCGATGGCTTGCCGGATGCCGGCGGCCCGGGCGGCAAGGTCTTGCCGCCCGGCACCGCCCGAAAGAGGTGAACACCCGCGGCGTCGATGATCATTCGCGGCGGCAGCGCTGGCACGGCAGTTGCTTGATCAGGTGTACATGCACGACACAGCGTCAAAATTCCGGCGCATCCTGGCCTCGGCGGTCCTGCTGCTGGCGGCCGCGGCGACGCGCGCGACAACGCCCGCGGTGGTGCCCGCGGCGGTGCCCGCGTTGGTTCCCTCGGCCGAGGCCCGCCTCGAGCCGCTGGAACGCATCGAGACCGTCGCGCGTGCCTTCGCCGTGGGCCGGCTTCCCGCACCCGGCGAAGGGCAGCGGCTCGTGGTGGGGCCGCTGGATGGCCGCCTGCAGCTTCCGCGCTGCGAATCCGAACCCTTGACGCACGCGGGCCCGGGAGCCCTGCAGCGGGATCGCGTGCTGGTGGAGGTGGGTTGCGGTTCACCGGCGCGCTGGCGGGTGTTCGTCCCGGTCCGCCTCAGCGGCGTGGGGCATGCGGTGGCCTTGTCGCGCCCGATGATGACCGGTGAGCGGGTGGGCGCGGGCGATGTGGTGATGGTGGAGGACGAGGCGACGCACTTCCCGCTCGGCTACTTCACCGCGACCGGACAGGTGATCGGCGCGTCACTGCGGCGGGCCGTGGCGGCCGGCACGGTGCTGTCGAACCAGCTCCTGCAGTCTCCGGATGCCATCGTTCGAGGCCAGGCGGTCACGCTGATCGCCCGCAGCGATGGTGTGTCGGTGCGCATGGGTGGCCGCGCACTCGCCGATGCCGGGATCAATCAGCGCATCCGGGTGCGCAATGAGTCCTCGGGGAGGATCCTCGAGGGCGTTGCGCGATCGCAGCAAGTGGTGGAAATAAATCCGTGAAGTCCCTCAAGGCAGCGGCGTGGACGCCGATAGTGGGCATAATCCGGTGGACCGGGGCGATTTGACTTAAGCGCAGCTAAAGTTCGCTGGGCCCCGGACGATATCCAAGGTGAGGATTGGAATTGTTTTTTCGGAGATGTGTCTCGTGACCAACAAGATCGACGGATACAAGTCATCGCAGCCGCTGGTCGGCTCGTCCACCAAGGGCGCCAAGGGCGCGGCGGTGGGCAAGGCCGCCGGTGCGACCCGTGCCGGTGAAGCCGCCGAAGCCAGCGGCGCCGACCAGGTCACGCTGACGCAGTCCGCGCGGGACCTGCAGCAGGTGGCCGCCGCCGTCGAGAAGGCGCCGGTGGTCGATGCCGGGAAGGTCGAGGCAACCCGCCAGTCCATCCGCAACGGCACCTACAGCATCGATGCCGGCCGGATCGCCGACAATATCCTGCGCTTCGAGAAGCTGCTGAAGTGATCCGATGAACCCCGCCGCCTCCTCGCGCATCGAGCAGCTGCTGGACCGCCAGATCGAACTGGCCCACGCACTCGCCGCCGTTCTCGAGGCGGAGCGCGACGCATTGACCGGCACCTCGCCCGAACTCGTCAGCGAGAAGGCCTCCGAGAAGGTGCGTCTGCTGGAGCAGTTCGAACGGCTGGAGCAGGAACGGCGCCAGTTGTGCACCCAGGCGGGAATGCCGCCGATGGAAGCGGCCAGCCAGCCGGGCGCGTCGCGCGCTTTCGCGCAGCGCTGGAAGTCACTCATGGGACTGCTGGCCCATTGCCGCAACGTCAACGAGACCAATGGTCTCATCCTCAACCTCAAACAGGGCCAGGTCCGCCAGTTGCTGGACATCCTGCGTGGCGGGCCCGCCATCACCTACGGTCCCAACGGACAGACCTTCGCCGCCGCCGTGCGGCCGATCGCGCGGGTCTGACACAACCATGCTCGTGCTCAGCAGACGCGCCGATGAATCGATCGTGATCCAGCCCGCGGAAGGGACGGATGGCGCGATCACCCTCGCGCAACTCTTCGCCAACGGCCCCATCCAGATCACGCTGCTGGGATGCTCTGCGCGCCGCGCCAAGGTCGGCATCGAGGCGCCAGAACAATTGTCCATCCGACGCAAGGATATCGAGTAATCTCGATTGGACAATAACGCGGAGCGAGCATAATCCGCGCCCCTCTTCGCATACGGCGAATCGCTGTGCATAATGGCAGTGGTTCAAAGTGTTGTTGCGATCGGGGATGCAGGAACAAACATGGAGCGCCGTCTTCACACACGCCACCGGGCCCGTACCACGGTCTACGTGGTGATGTCCGGCCGCAAGGGCCGCATCTGCAAGGCCAAGAACCTCTCCGCCAACGGCGTGTTCGTGGAGACCGACAATCTCGGCCTGCGCAAGGGGCAGCAGGTTCAGCTCGCCTTCGCCATCAACCTCGGCCTCGTGACCAAGATCCATCGGCGCACCGCCATCGTCGCGCACGTCACGCGCGGCGGCACGGGCCTCATGATGGAACAGTACGCCGGCCGCTGATCGCGCCGAGCCGCACGAACGTGCGCATCGTCTCGCCGGATGGCCGCCGGCTGCTGAGGGAGATGCTGCGGAGCCGGTGAGCGCAAGCCGCTGCGAAGCGGCTTGCGCCCGCCTTCGATCAGCGATTCCGCGGTCCGTCGTCGCGCTCGCGACGCGGTGCTGACTGCGGCGCCGACGGCGCTGGCTGCGGCCTCGGTGCCTCGACCCGGGGCGGCGGCTCGACACGCGCCGGCGGCGCCTCGCGACGCTGCATTTCGCGCTGCTGCATCTCACGCTGCTGCACGTCGCGCTGTTGCATTTGCCGCTGCTGCTCCGCCTGCTGTTGCATCGCGCGTTCCTGCCCCTGGCGCTGCTGCTCGGCGCGCTGCTGCTGCACCTCGCGCTCCTGCATCTGGCGTTGCTGGTCAACGCGCTGCTGCTGCACCTCGCGCTCCTGCGTCTGGCGTTGCTGATCGACTCGCTGCTGCTCCACGCGTTGCCCCTGCTCGGCACGCTGGCGCAGCTGTTCCTGCTGGTCGCGCACGCGGGCATCATCGAGCGCTGGACGGTCGGCACGATCCTGCTGGGCAGGCGGCCCCCGCTCCGCCGGCACGGGGTGCGCGTAGCGATCGAAGGGACGCTCGGCCGAGGGCGGACGATCGTTTCTCACCGGCGGCGCGGCAGACCCGCCCGTCGCGGCCGGTCGATCCACCGGCTCACCGCGCCGGATCACGGCCGGCCGCTCCTCGCCGCGACGTTCGACCGGCTGCCCCGGCCGGTCCGGACCTGCGCGCGAGGGCGAGGCCGGTGGTGCCGTCACCGGCGAACCGCCGGGCCGGTCCTGCTCCCGGCGGAGGCCGGGCGCGGCGCGCGTGGCCTCGATGCTGCGGGGAGCTTCGGCCGGGCGGACGATGCGCACCGGCACCATCGGATAATTCCGCGACCTGCTGATCTGCTGCAACGGGACCGGCCGGGCGCCGTTGGCCACCACGGCCGCACGCTGCGCGGCGAAGGAAGGCGCCATCGGCGCTGGCACGCGCTGCGAGACGATGGGACGGGAGAACACCGCCGGCGTCGGCCTCACCACCCGCACCTGCGGCTCCGGCTCGCGCGCATGGCTGCGCAGGGTCGGTGCGATGGCAACGGCCGCGGTGCTGGCGGCGGCGACGGCCACCGCGCGCTGGTTCAGCGGCAACAGGTGCCGGTCGACCTGGCGCGCCGACACGAAGGCATCGTGCGGCATCGCGGACACAGCACCCGGAACCCGCTGGTTCACGTAGTGCTGCTCCCGATCACCGCGCGGACCGCGCCCGCCGCGCCCGTTGATGATGGTGGTGTTGTTGATGATCGTCGTGTTGTTGATATAGGTGTTGGTGACGTTCACGTTGCGAATGTACGTGTTGCTCACCCGGTACGCGGGCCGGTACACCTCGTTGTAGCCCAGCGGGAACCAGCCCACGCCGCCCCCGCCCACCGAGACGCCGACGGTGAAGTGCGAGCCGCCCACCCAGGCCACCAGTGCCGGCGCGTACACCGGCCGGGGCCCGAGGCGTCCCGGCGACCAGCACCAGCGGTCGCGCCGATGCACCCAGCGCCCGTAATGGAACGGCGCGAATCCCCAGGGAGCATCGTCCATCCAGGTCCAGCCCCAGGGCGACACCCACACCCAGTGCCCGTAGTGGTACGGAGCCCAGCCCATGACCACGCGCGGGGTCCACAGCGGACCATACTCGGGATCGGAATCCCAGCTTCCGTAGTCATCAAGGTCTGAGTAGCCCGGGACATCACGCGACACGTAGCGCGCCGACTCGGCGCGATCCTCGCGGGCATCGCGCTGCTCGGCCCACAGGTCCAGCGCATCCGGCCCCTCCAGGTCGCCGACATCCGCGCTCACCTCGTGCGAGCCCTGGAACTGCGCGCTCTCGCGCGGGTGCACGCGCCAGGAATCGTTGGCACCGGTGACCTCCGCCTGGCCGCTGATCACGGCGACATGGGTCATGTCGCCATTCTCATCGACATCCAGCCGGTACTCGCCCGGCTCCAGCAAGGCCACCGAGACATTCGGCGTCGCCACCTCGACGCTTTCGTCCCGCTGCAGGTCGCGGACCCGGATATTGAGGGAGCCTGCGGTGAAGCGAAGCTGCGAGACCTGGTCATTGAGGTCGAGCCATTCCACGCCGGTCTGGGCCCCCAGCCGGTAGGCAATCGAGCCGGCGTGCATCTCGGCGCGTGAGGAGGAGTCCACCCACAGCTTGTCGCCCGTGGTCAGGGGCCGGTTGAGCACATCGGTGGTCCAGTCGTTGTCGCCGGCGAGCTGCACCGAGGCCTGGCCTTCGATGGAGTTGACCCGCGCCACCCGCCCGGGCGGGTCGTAATCCTGCGCGAAGGCGGCGCCGGCCAGCAGCAGGGCCAAGGCCCCCAGCCAGTGTGAAGATACGGATCCCGATCGAGTGTGTTTGTTCAACATGTTGATCCACCTGCAAATGCCACCATCGTCTCCACTGTAGGCAAGCACAACTGAATTGGACCTGAATGATGGACCAAAGCTCCCGTTGACGCATACTGGCGCCCCCGACCCGCCCGATGACCCACCTCGAGACCCCCTCATGCTCGTCTTGCGCAAACCTTACCTGTTGTACCTGGGCGATGCCGCGCTGAAATCCGACTGCAAGACAGCCTTTGGCCTGCGTGACTGGTGCCCGGCGGACGTGCTGGGCGAATGGTCGCACCCGGAAGGGAAAGTGTCGCTGGGGATTCCCCGCCTGTCACCGGCACAGGCTGCCGCCCGTGGTGCGGGGTCGCTCATCGTCGGGGTCGCGCCCACCGGCGGATCGCTCCCGGCCCACTGGCAAGCCGACCTCGAAGCCGCCCTGGGCGCGGGCCTGGACGTGGTCAGCGGCATGCACACGCGGCTCACCGAGTTCCCGGCCTTGGTGCAGGCCGCGCAACGCAGCGGCACCCGGCTCATCGACGTGCGGCACATGAATCCGCGTTTCCCCGTGGCCAGCGGCCAGCGGCGCAGCGGCCGGCGGGTGCTGACCGTGGGTACCGACTGCGCACTGGGAAAGAAATATACGGCGCTCGCGCTCGCCCGTGCCCTGCAGGATCGCGGCCGTGCCGCCACCTTCCGGGCGACGGGCCAGACCGGCATCATGATCGCCGGCAGCGGTATCGCCATGGACGCGCTGGTGGCCGATTTCCTGGCGGGCGCGGCCGAGGCTCTGTCGCCGGACAATGACCCCGCGCATTGGGATGTGATCGAAGGACAGGGTTCGCTGTTCCATCCCGCCTATGCGGCGGTAACGCTGGGCCTGCTGCATGGCTCGCAGCCCGATGCCATCATCCTGTGCCACGCGCCAGAACGGCTCACCATCGAGGAGTATCCCGACTATCCCATCCCGCCGCTGCGCGAGGTGATCGAGGCCTACCTGGCCGCGGGCCGGCTGACCAACCGCGCCATCCGCTGCACCGGCCTGTCGATCAACTCCTCGAACCTGCCGGAGGAGCAATGGCGGGAATATCGTGGGCGGCTGGAGGCCGAGCTGGGCCTGCCGGTCTGCGATCCGCTGCGCGGTGGCGTGGGAACGCTGGCCGACGCACTGCTTGCACTGTGAATATCCGGCGCCATTAGGATGCAATCATCCCCGCTCAACATGGTCTGAACGTTCAGAGATGCCCCCATTCGACTCGCATCGCCCGGAAGTCATCCGGATCCGCGGCGCCCGCCAGAACAACCTCAAGGGGCTCGATCTCGACCTGCCGCTGCGCGAGCTGATCGTCGTCACCGGTGTGTCGGGCTCGGGCAAGTCCTCGCTCGTCTTCGACACGCTGTACGCGGAAGGCCAGCGACGCTACGTCGAGACCTTCTCACCCTATGCGCGCCAGTTCCTGGACCGCATGGACAAGCCGCAGGTCGATCGCATCGAGGGCATCCCGCCGAGCATCGCCATCGACCAGAACAACCCGGTGCGCACGTCGAGATCGACGGTGGGTACCATGACCGAGATCAACGATCACCTGAAGCTGCTGTTCGCCCGCGCTGCGCAACTGTTCTGCCGCGGCTGCGGTCGACCCGTGCACCGCGACACCCCGCAAAGCATCGCCGCAGCGTTGGAGAAGCGCTGTGCCGCGCAGGGCGATCCGCGCCTGCTGCTCACCTTCCCCGTATCCGTACCCGCCAACTTCGACGAGAAGGAGGTTCTGGCCCTGCTCGAACGGCAGGGCTACACGCGCATCCATGAACGCAAGAAAAGACGCCTGGTGGTGATCCAGGACCGCTTTCGCTGGGGAAGCGTGGACCGGGCGCGCGCCGCGGAGAGTCTCGAAGCCGCGCTGCGCGTGGGTCGGGGACGCGTGGACATCTACCCGCTGGATGCGAAGGATGCGGCGGGCGAGCCCTGGCGCTTCTCTGCGGACCTGCATTGCGCGGACTGCGACATCCACTACCAGGAGCCCCATCCCAGCAGCTTCAGCTTCAACTCCCCGCTGGGGGCCTGCGAGACCTGCCGCGGCTTCGGCCGCATCATCGGCGTGGACTGGCACCTCGTCATCCCCGACGAGGGCAAGTCGCTGCGCGAGGGTTGCGTCAAGGTGTGGCAGACCGAGTCCTACCGGGAATGCCAGGATGACCTGATGAAGTACGCGCGCAAGCGCGGCATCCCCGTGGACACGCCCTGGCGCGAACTCGATGAGGCCTCACACCGCTGGGTGATCGAGGGCGAGGGCGAGTGGACCCGCAAGATCTGGTACGGCGCGAAGCGGTTCTTCGCCTGGCTCGAGACCAAGGCGTACAAGATGCACATCCGCGTGCTGCTCTCGCGCTACCGCTCCTACACGCAGTGCCCGGCCTGCGATGGCGCCCGCTTGAAGCCCGAGGCGCTGCTGTGGCGCATCGCCACGACGCAGCGGCTTCGCACCGACGGGCCAGCGGGATACGACATCCGCGAGATCATGCTGCTGCCGGTGGAGCGGGCGCGCGAGGTGTTCGATGCACTCGCCCTGCCCGCACCCCTGGATGATGCCGCCGAACTCGTGCTGGCGGAGATCCGCGCACGCCTGCGTTACCTCTGCGAAGTGGGCCTGTCCTATCTGACGCTGGACCGGCAGTCCCGCACCTTGTCGGGCGGTGAGGTGCAGCGGATCAACCTCACCACCGCGCTGGGCACCTCGCTCGTGAACACGCTGTTCGTGCTGGACGAGCCCTCCATCGGGCTACATGCGCGTGACGTGGAGCGCATCGTCGGGGTGATGCATCGGCTGCGCGATGCGGGCAACACCCTGGTGGTGGTGGAGCACGATCCTGCGGTGATGCGCGCCGCCGATCGCATCATCGACTTGGGACCAGGACCTGGCGAGCATGGCGGCCGCATCCTCTACAACGGTCCGGCCGCCGGCATCGCGACCGCGCCGGGCTCGCTCACCGCGGACTATCTCACCGGCCGGCGGCGCTGCTCGGCTCCGACTGCCACCCTCGCGCCGGCCACGCACTGGCTGCAACTGCGCGGCGCGCGCGAGCACAACCTCAAGGACGTGGACGTGGACATCCCGCTGCATCGCCTGGTGTGCGTCACCGGCGTGTCGGGCTCGGGCAAGTCCACGCTGATCCACGATGTGCTGTACGCCGCCCTGCTGCGCGCCAAGGGCAAGCCCACCGAGTCGCCCGGTGAACTCGATGACCTGCTGGGCGCCGAGCTCATCGACTCGGTGGTCATGGTCGACCAGAGTCCGATCGGCCGCACCACCCGCTCCAACCCCGCAAGCTACGTGGGCGCCTTCGATGCCATCCGCGCGCTGTTCGCCAAGCTCCCGTCGAGCCGCGAACGCAAGTACACCGCGGGCACTTTCAGCTTCAACGCCGGCACCGGCCGCTGCCCCAGCTGCGGCGGGAATGGTTTCGAGCACGTCGAGATGCAGTTCCTCTCGGATGTGTACCTGCGCTGCCCGGACTGCAACGGCCGCCGCTTCCGCGCCGAAGTGCTCGAGTGCCGGCTGCAGCGCGAGGGCGGTGCACTGAGCATCGCGGACGTGCTCGAGCTGACCGTCTCCGAGGCGCTGGCGTTCTTCGCGCAGGATGCCGAGGTGGTGCTGCGCCTGAAGCCGCTCGCGGATGTGGGCCTCGACTACCTGCGTCTCGGCCAACCCGTGCCCACGCTCTCGGGCGGAGAGGCGCAGCGTCTGAAGCTCGCCGGCCATCTCGCCGAGAATGCCTCGCGTGAGCAGGCCGTGCGCCGCGGCGCGAGCCGCACACGCGGCTCGCTGTTCCTGTTCGATGAACCCACCACCGGACTGCACTTCGAGGACATCACCAAGCTCCTCGGCGCCTTCCGCCGGCTGATCGCCGCCGGACACTCCCTGCTCGTGATCGAGCACAACCTCGAGGTCATCGGCGCAGCCGACTGGATCATCGACCTGGGCCCGGAGGGCGGCGAGCATGGCGGTGCACTGGTCTGCGCCGGCACGCCGGAGACGGTGGCCGCCGAGCCGCGCTCGCACACGGGGCGGGCGCTGCGCGAGGTGATCGACGCGCGCCGCGGTGCGCAGGAGCAGCGCGGCCCCTGGCTGCTGCAGCCGCCCCTCGCCGCTGAACCGGCCGCCGCGGCGCTTGCGCCACCGAACATCGAAATCCGCGGCGCTCGCGAGCACAACCTGCGCGACCTGGACGTCGACCTGGAGCGCAACCGCTTCACGGTGATCACCGGCGTATCGGGCAGCGGCAAGAGCACCCTCGCCTTCGACATCCTGTTCGCCGAAGGCCAGCGCCGCTACCTCGAGTCGCTGAATGCCTATGCGCGGCAGTTCGTGCAGCCGGCTTCGCGACCCGATGTGGATGCCATCTTCGGCATCCCACCGACCGTGGCCATCGAGCAGCGCACCAGCCGGGGCGGCCGCAAGAGCACGGTCGCGACTCTCACCGAGCTGTATCACTTCATGCGGCTCTTGTACGTGAAGCTCGGCGTGCAGCATTGCCCCACCTGCAACGTACCCATCGAGCCACAGTCGGTGGAGGCCATCTTCGCGCGCGTGATGAAGGATCACCGCGGCAGGCAGGTGCAGGTCCTCGCGCCACTCATCGTCAGCCGCAAGGGCCTGTACACCGAGCTCGCGCGCTGGGCGAAAAACAAAGGCTTTGCGAGTCTGCGCGTCGACGGCGAGGTCATCCCCACGCGCAAGTGGCCGCGCCTGGACCGCTTCCGCGAGCACGACATCGACCTGCCGGTGGCGGAGCTGCGCATCGAGCCGAAAGCCGGCAAGGAACTGCGCGAGGCGCTGGACACCGCGCTCCAGCATGGCAAGGGCGTGCTGAAGATCCTGGCCGGCGGCGCAGGGCGCGCCGGAGCTGAGCCCGTGGTGTACTCCACGCGCCGCGCCTGCCCGCGATGCGGCACCGGCTTCCCCGAGCTCGACCCTCGCCTGTTCTCGTTCAACTCCCGCCACGGCTGGTGTCCGGAGTGCTTCGGCACCGGCAGCCAGCTAGAAAGCTTCGATGAGGAGCAGACCGGTGAGGAGCATGCCTGGATCGACAGCGGTGCGGAGGCCGCCGCCACCTGCGAGGCCTGCGGCGGCGAGCGGCTCAACCCGATAGCGCGCAACGTGCTGTTCCAGGGCCGCTCGATCTCCCGGCTCGCGGACCTCCCCATCGGCGAGTTCGCGCGATTCATCACGGGGCTGGGGTTGGCAGGGCGGGAACACGAGATCGCCCGCGACATCCTCGCCGAACTCGCCTCGCGCACGGCATTCCTCGTCGATGTGGGCCTGGGCTACCTGCAGCTCGGCCGTGCCGCGCCGACGCTGTCGGGTGGCGAGGCGCAGCGCATCCGCCTGGCCGCGCAGCTCGGCTCCAACCTGCAGGGCGTGTGCTACGTGCTGGACGAGCCCACCATCGGCCTGCACCCGCGCGACAACCGCGTGCTGCTCGACACGCTGGAACGCCTGCGCGCCAAGGGCAACACGCTGGTGGTGGTGGAGCACGACGAGGACACCATCCGCCGCGCCGACCACGTCGTCGACCTGGGGCCCGGCGCCGGCACGCGCGGCGGCCAACTCGTGGCGCAGGGCACGGCCGAACAGCTCGCAAGCAACCCTGAGTCGGTCACCGGCAGGTTCCTGTCGCAGCCGCTGACGCATCCGCTCGCCGGCCGGCGCACGGTGGATGCGCGCACGCCGTGCATCGCCATCCACGGCGCCGACCTGCACAACCTGCGCAAGGTCGATGCGCGCATCCCCTTGAGCCGGCTCAGCGTCATCACCGGCGTGTCGGGCTCGGGCAAGTCCACGCTGGCGCGCGAGGTGCTGCTCGCCAACCTGCAGGCGCTGGTGAGGTCGGCGGGGCATCCTGCAAAGCGCACCGCCAGGCCCGCGGTCACCGGTTGCCGCGAGATCACCGGCTGGGAGCCGGTGACCCGCGTGCTCGAGGTGGACCAGACACCCATCGGCAAGACTCCCCGCTCCTGCCCCGCCACCTACATCGGATTCTTCGACAACATCCGCCGCGTGTTCGCCGACAGCAGCGAGGCACGCCTGCGCGGCTACACCGCCAGCCGCTTCTCCTTCAACACCGCAGGCGGCCGCTGCGAGGCCTGCGAAGGCCAGGGCGTGAAGCGCATCGAGATGAACTTCCTGCCCGATGTGCGCGTGCTGTGCGATGTCTGCGGCGGGCGGCGCTTCGACCCCGAGACTCTCTCGGTGCTGTTCCGGGGGCGCAGCATCGGGGATGTGCTGGCGATGAGCGTGGATGAGGCGGTGGAGTTCTTCTCCAGCCACACCTCCATCCACCACGCGCTGCGGCTGCTCGAAGACGTGGGCCTGGGCTACCTCACGCTCGGGCAACAGAGCCCCACGCTGTCCGGCGGTGAGAGCCAGCGCATCAAGCTGGTCACTGAGCTTGCCAAGGTGCGCACCGACCTCGTCGGCCGGGACACGGCCATGCGCGGCGGACAGCACACGCTGTACGTGCTCGACGAACCCACCGTGGGACTGCACATGGCCGATGTCGAGAAGCTCATCCGCGTCCTGCACCGGCTGGTCGATGCCGGCAACACCGTGGTGGTCATCGAGCACAACCTCGATGTGATGGCCGAGGCCGACTGGCTCATCGACCTGGGCCCCGAAGGCGGCGATGGCGGGGGCCGCATCGTCGCACAGGGTTCACCCGAGTTGGTGGCGCGCGGCGACTCGCGAAAGCGAGCGGCCGGCCACACGGCCCAGGCGCTGCGCGGCTTCCTCGAAGAGCGCGCACCCGAAGGGTCGTGACGCCGTGCCTCGTGCGCTGATTGCGCACGCGCCCGGCGATCATGCACGCCTGACGGGTGGCCGACGGCTCAGGGCTTGGGCAATGCGGGCGAGCCGTTGGCGCGCGAATTGTCGCGAATCACGTTCGCCAGCAACACATCCACCAGCGTGCTGCCCGCGGCTCCCCCGCCTGCGACAACATCAGGTACCAGCTTCACGCCGGACTTCGCCAGCGCCTCGGCCACCTGCACCATGGCGTAGTTGCCCGATTCCATCGAGGCGATCTTCAGCTTCACCACCTCAGCCTCTGCGCTGCCGACGGCGCGGGTCTTGGAGGCCTCGGCCTCGCCGACGGTGCGCACCACGGTGGCATCGGCCTCGGCGTTGATCTTCTTCGCCTTGCCCTGGCCTTCCGCCAGCTTGACGTTGGCCTGCGCATTGAAATCCGCGATCGCCACCTGCCGCTCGGCATCCACCACCTTGGCCTGCGTGGCCGCCAGCGCCGTGGCCTGCTCGAGCTGCTGGCGCACCACCTGGGCCCCGCGCTGCGTCTCGTAGGTGACGCGCTCCTGCTCGGCGATCTTGCGATCGGTCAGCGTCTTCATCAGTTCGTCCGGCGGGACGATGTCGCCGATCAGCGTGTCGACCGCACCGACGTTGTACTCCTTCAGCGGCGCAGGATACACACGATGGGCCGCGCGTCACACCCGGGCAGGTGGACGGCAGGTGCGTTTCAGGCGTCGGCGTTCGATCGAGCCAACTGGCAAATATTGATATCTATTGCCATAATGTACGGCATCTGATGTGCAAAGCCGCGCCGATGGAGCCACCCGTACATGAGCAGCAGTCTCAACGTGCAACTGACCGATGCGCTACGAAAGTACGTCGATGAGCGTGCGAGCGACAAGGATGTGTATGCCACGCCCAGCGAATACATCCGCGACCTGATCCGACAGGACATGCAGGATCGCGCCGTGGCCCTGAACGTACTCGAGGGGCTCGCGGACCTTCGAGAACGCCGGTTCTCCAGCAAGTCGATCCTGGATTTGAGCGACAAGGACTAGAAAAGCGGTGCCCCGCAAGTCCTGCGTGCTGACCGCGCGTGCGGTGGCCGATCTGCACGAGGCGCGAGCCTGGTCGCAGGCTCGATGGGGCCGGGACTTGACGCATCGCTACTTTCAGGACCTGCACGAAGGCGCGCAGCACATCGCCGGGCACCACACCTCCGTTCGTGACCGCCACGAGCTCGCCGGAGGCACCTCATTGCTCCTGTATCCGGTTCGTGAGCACTATCTCGTCTACGAACCACTTGCGCCGGGGATCATCGCCATCGTGGCGGTGATTCGGCAAGGACGCGACATTCCGACGATACTGCAGAAGTGGTCGATGCCGATTCGCAAGGAACTGATCGCGATTCGCGGCAAGATCGAACGTGGCGATATTTCTCTTCCTGGACGACGCAGACCTACGCCACGGCGCAGGAAGAAGTGACCTCCATGGATGCACCAACGCACACTTCCGTCCCCCGCCGCTGGCTGTTCGTCGTCGGCGTCGCGTTGTTCCTGTCCTATTGCGTCGGCCTGTTCGCCCGCGGCTTCTGGACGCCGGATGAACCGCGCGAGGCGGACCTCGCGTGGCGCATGAGCTGGCAATCCGACCGGTCGGTGCCCCTGCTTGCCGGCGAGGCCTTCTGCGAAAAGCCCCCGCTGACCTACTGGGCCGCGGCAGCTCCCGCGAGCTTGCTGGGCTTTGCGCCCTGGACCGCGCGCATTCCCAACCTGCTGTACGCCATCATCAGTGTGCTCAGCATCGGCGCGCTGGCGCGGCGCCTCGCGGGGCCCGTGGCGGGGCTCGCGGCGGGCGCGGCCATCGGCAGCTTCCTGCTCGGCTACCAGACGCTGATCTGGCTCGCGACCGATGCGCCGGTGCTGGCCTTCGTCAGTCTCGCCCTGTGCGGTTTCGGCCGCGGCTTCCACGCGCGCGACACGCACGAGCGCTGGACCGGCTACACGCTCATGCACGCAGGGATGGCGGCGGCCTTCCTCAGCAAGAGCGCGCTGGGCTGGCTGGTGCCGGTGACGACGGCCGCGACGCTCATTCTCTGGGAGCGCCGCTGGCGCGAGCTGCTGCGCTGGGAGCTGTATGCCGGCCTGCCATTGCAGGCGGCGATGATCCTGGGCTGGGTGTGGTCGGTGTACACGGGACCCGATGGTTCGGCCCATTTGAAGGTCTTCTTCTGGAACAACCTCGCCGGCCGGCTGACCCAGGTGAATGCGCCCGCGGAACTGCAATACGCCACGGCTCACCGCAACCACCCGGGAAAGTATCTCCAGGAACTGCCGCTGTACCTGTGGCCCTGGACCTTGCTGGTGATCGCAGCCGCGCGCCGCGCATGGTTGGCGCGGCGGGAATCGGACGAGACCGGCCGCATGCTGCGTTTCGCAGTCTCGGCCAGCGTGCCCTCCGTGCTGTTGCTGTCGTTCGCGGCGACCGCTCGCAACGTGTACCTTGCGCCGGCGCTGACGGGATTCGCACTGCTCACGGGCTGGTGGATCCGGCGATTGTTGCAGCATCGCGATGCCTGGGACGTGCGCGCCCTCCGCGGCACGGCGGCGATGATCATGATCGCAGCGCTCCTGGCGGCAGCGGTGCTGACGATGCTCGCGTTCGACTCTGACTCCTTCGCGCAGGCGAAACCCTTGCTGATGGTGATTGCTGCTGCGGGTCTCGGGCTCGCGCTGTACCTGTCGGTGGATGCGTGGCTCAACGCGGCACGCCCGGCCTACCTGGGAGCCGCAGCCTCCCTGTTCGCCGCCTGGTGCTGCCTGCTGTGCGCGCCGGCCTGGCTTGCCTACACGCAGATCAACCGATGGCAGGATCTGGCGGCGCTGGGTGAACAGATCGCCAGGGACGCATCGGGCCATCCACTGCTGCTGTTCGCTCCCGATGAAACCACGCGCGCATTCGTGGACCTGTACGTCGGTCCCGTCGCTGCCATCGTGCCCGAAGCGGATGCCGCGCGCGGATATGCCGAGCTGCATCGCGCCGGCGGGACGCATGGAGATGCGCGGATACTCACGCAGGTGGAAGGCCGTGACTACAGCCCCGCGGTGGCGCGGCTGAACGGCTGGCTCAAACGCCCTCCACCGAAACCCGCCTCCGAGGAACTCGCCTGGGCCTCCGCTGCGTCGCTCCACCTGTGGAAGCTGTACTCCCTGCCGAACGGGCGGCGCTACGCCCTGCTTCAGCCCATGCTCAGCGGGGCTTCAGTCCGTTGACGAAGGTCGAGAGGAACCGGTCGGCGATCTGATCCGGCGTCAGCTCCGCATCGGCGCGGTGCCAGTGCGCGATCCAGTTCATCGCACCGGCCAGCGCGAAGGCGGTGATCTTCGGATCGCAGGGGCTGATCGAGCCATCGGCGATGCCGTCCTTGATGAGCGCGCGGATTCCCTGGTCGATGCGTGACTTCAGCGCATTGATTCGCTTGCTCATCACCGGGCTCAGGTCCTGGTCCTCCGCCCTCACCATGCACCAGCCGAACTCCGAGGTGATGGCCTGCGCATACCGGCGCACCACCGCCGAGAGCCGCTCCAGCGCCGGGCGGTCCGAGCCGCGGATCTCATCGAACGCGCTCATGATCTGGTCGAGTCCGGTGCGGAAGCACTCGAAGAGGATCTCTTCCTTGTTGTCGAGGTAGTGGTAGATGGTGGGCTTGGTGACGTTCAGGAGCGCGGCCAGGTCATCCACCGAGGTGTTGTGGTAGCCCCGCTGCCGGAAGGCGCGGGCCGCGGCCAGGATGACGGCTTCACGCTTGATCTCGCGCTGCCGCGCGCGCTCCGCACTCGGCTTCCACGGGGAATCTCCGGCGGGATCGGTCTTCAGGCGGGTGGCTCGGGTGGCCATGGGGGATGCAGCTTGCCTCGGGTCGGGGACGCGTTGTATACTGATCAGTATACAACTTACTGCCCAGGAAAACTACCCGCCATGAGCGCTTCAACCGTCGCCACTGAACCGCAGGGCGAGCCCCTGTCCGCGCCGGAAGTTCCCCTGCGCTTCGTCTCCGCGGCGTCGCTGTTCGACGGCCATGATGCGGCCATCAACATGATCCGCCGGCTGCTGCAGGCGCATGGCGCGGAAGTCGTTCACCTGGGCCACAACCGTTCGGTCGCGGACATCGTGCGTGCCGCCATCCAGGAAGATGCAGACGGCATCGCCGTGTCTTCCTATCAAGGTGGGCACAACGAGTACTTCAAGTACATGGTGGACATGCTGCGCGAGAAGGGCTGCGGGCACATCCGGGTGGTCGTGGGTGGCGGCGGGACCATCGCGCCTGACGAGATTGCCATGCTCGAAGCGCATGGCGTGGAGAAGATCTACACGCCGGAGGACGGGCGCCAGCTCGGCCTCAACGGCATGATCGACGATGTGTTCCGCCGGGTGCGCGCCGCGCGCAAGCCTGACTTCTCGGCAGGGCCGGTGAGCTGCCGAGATCAGATCACGCTCGCGCGCACCATCTCCGCGCTGGAACGTTCGGCTGATCGGGAAGGCGCGCCCGACGCGCTGCGCAAGGCGCTGGCGAAATCGAAGCGCCGCGCGCCGGTCATCGGCCTCACTGGCACCGGCGGCGCCGGCAAGTCCAGCCTGAACGATGAACTGCTGGCCCGCTTCGTGCGCCATTTCCCCAAGCTCCAGATCGCGGTGGTCGCCATGGACCCCACGCGCCGCCGCTCGGGCGGCGCGCTGCTGGGGGACCGCATCCGCATGAACTCACTCGCCAGCGACAACATCTTCATGCGCTCGCTCGCGACCCGCCGCCAGCACCTGGCCACCTCCGGCGTGCTGAAGGATGTCATCGACCTCTACCAGCTCGCCGGCTTCGACCTCATCGTGGTGGAGACCGCGGGCATCGGCCAGTCCGACACGCAGATCACCGACTTCGTCGACCTGTCGATGTACGTGATGACCAGCGAATACGGCGCCGCCAGCCAGCTCGAGAAGATCGACATGCTCGACTTCGCCGACATGACCGTGCTGAACAAGTTCGAGAAGCGCGGCGCAGCGGACGCGCTGCGCGACGTGCGCAAGCAGTGGCGGCGCAACCACCCGGCCGGCGCGAAGCTGGCCGACGAGCAGATCCCGGTGTATCCCACCATCGCCAGCCGCTTCAACGACCCGGGCGTGAATCGCCTGTTCAGCGCCATCTGCGCGAAGCTCGGCGAGAAGTCCGCCGCCAACGGCCTCTCCGATGGCAAGCAGTGGCAGGTGGGCGATGTGGGTCCCACCGAGTTCACCACGCGCGAGCCGCTGATCCCCGGCCAGCGCAGCCGGTATCTGGCCGAGATCGCGGAGAACGGACGCCGCGCGCGACGGGACATCGAGTCGAATGTCGAAGCGGCGAGGCGCGCCTTCGGCCTGTACGAGTCGCTCAAGGCCCTGCGCGATGCGCCCCTGCCCGCCGCACTCGACCGCTACCCCGCCGGCGCCCTGGCCGCGGCCGATGCCGACGCCACGCGTCGCGAACTGCGCAGCGCCTACAACCAGGCGCTGGATGCCATCGGCAATGAAGGGCTCGAGGAACTCAAGCGCTGGCCGGAACGGGCGAAATCGGTCACCGAGCCCACCTACACCTACCAGGTGCGCGACAAGGCGGTCACCGGCGAGAACTACAGCCAGACGCTCAGCCACCAGCGCATCCCGAAGATCGCCGTGCCGCGGTTTCGTGACTGGGGCGAGACCCTGCATTTCCTGTTGACCGAGAACCTGCCGGGCGCCTACCCCTATACCTGCGGGGTGTATCCCTACCGCCGCACCGAGGAAGACCCGATCCGCATGTTCGCCGGCGAAGGCGGCCCGGAGCGCACCAACCGGCGTTTCCACTACCTCGCGCAGGGTCATGGCGCCACGCGACTGTCCACGGCGTTCGATTCGACCACGCTGTACGGGGAAGACCCCGACACGCGGCCCGACATCTACGGCCGGGTCGGCAACTCCGGGGTGTCGATCGCGACGCTGGATGACATGAAGCGCCTGTATTCGGGCTTCGACCTGTGCAAGCCCTCGACTTCCGTGTCCATGACCATCAACGGTCCCGCGCCCATCATCCTCGCCATGTTCATGAACACGGTGGTGGATCAAAGCGTCGAGCGCTTCCTGAAAGCGCAGGGCCGCTGGGATGCGGCGCAGGCGCGCATCACTGCGCTGCACGCCGCGCTGCGCGAGGCTGGCGATGAGGTGGCAGTGTATCGCGGCGAGTTGCCGGCGGGACACGATGGCTCGGGCCTTGCGTTCCTGGGCTTCGCCTCCGACCGGATGGTGGCTCCCGGCGTGCTCAGCCAGGCCGAATACGAGCAGATCCGCGCGAGCGCCATGTCGCAGGTGCGCGGCACGGTGCAGGCGGACATCCTCAAGGAAGACCAGGCGCAGAACACCTGCATCTTCTCCACCGAGTTCGCGCTGCGCATGATGGGCGACGTGCAGGCGCTGTTCACCGAGAAGAAGGTCCGCAACTTCTACTCGGTGTCGATCTCCGGCTATCACATCGCCGAAGCCGGCGCGAACCCGATCAGCCAGCTCGCCTTCACGCTCGCCAATGGCTTCACCATCGTCGAGTACTACCTGGCGCGCGGCATGAAGGTGGATGACTTCGCGCCGAACCTGTCGTTCTTCTTCTCGAACGGCATGGACCCGGAATACGCCGTCATCGGCCGCGTGGGGCGGCGCATCTGGGCGCGGGCCATGCGGGACTTGTACGAGGCCGGGCCGCGCAGCCAGATGCTGAAGTACCACATCCAGACTTCCGGGCGCTCGCTGCATGCGCAGGAGATCCAGTTCAACGACATCCGCACCACGCTGCAGGCGCTGTACGCGCTGTTCGACAACTGCAATTCGTTGCACACCAATGCCTATGACGAGGCGTTGACCACGCCCACCGAAGAGAGCGTGCGGCGCGCGGTGGCCATCCAGCTCATCATCAACCGCGAGCTGGGCCTCAACATGAACCAGAATCCCTGGTCAGGCTCGTTCCTGATGGAAGCGCTCACGGACCTCGTCGAGGAAGCGGTGTACCAGGAGTTCGACTCCCTCTCCGAACGCGGCGGCGTGCTCGGCGCCATGGAGACCATGTACCAGCGCGGCAAGATCCAGGAGGAGAGCCTGTACTACGAAACGCGCAAGCATGATGGGAGCCTCCCGCTGATCGGTGTGAACACCTTCCTGGCGCCCGCCGGCGTCGTCGAGGAGCACAAGCTCGCCGAGCTGATCCGTTCCACCGAGGAGGAGAAGCAACTGCAGGTGGCCGGCGTGCGCGCATACCAGAAGCGCAACGCGACCCAGGGGCCCGCCGCGCTCGCGAAGCTCCAGCAGGCCGCGGCGCTTGGTGGTAACGTTTTCGCCGAATTGCTCGAGACCGTGAAGGTCTGCTCACTGGGCCAGATCTCGCTGGCCCTGTACCAGGTGGGCGGCCAATACAGAAGGAACGTCTGACATGTATCGCGCACCCGTCCGGGACATCCGCTTCGTCCTGCATGAACTCATCGGCGAGGCGGCCATCCGCCAGAACCCCGCCCACTCCGACTACTCGGCCGAGACCGCCGATGCCATCCTCGAGGAAGCGGCGAAGTTCGCGCAGGGCGTGCTCGACCCGCTGAACCGTGCCGGCGATATGGCGGGAGCGACCTGGACCGAGCAAGGCGTCAAGGCGGCGCCGGGCTTCAAGCAGGCCTTCGACCAGTTCGTCGAGGGCGGCTGGACGACCCTGAATGCGCGGCCGGAATTCGGCGGCCAGGGCGTGCCCAAGGTGCTCAGCATCGGCATCGAGGAGTTCTGGGCCGGCGCGAACCTGTCGTTCAAGCTCTGTCCCATGCTCACGCATGGCGCGGTGGAGGCGATCACGCACGTCGGCACGCCCGAACAGCAGCAGCGTTTCCTGCCGAAGATGGTGAGCGGCGAATGGACCGGCACCATGAACCTGACCGAGCCGCAGGCCGGCACCGACCTCGGTTCCATCCGCACCCGCGCCGTTGCCGAGGGAGATCACTACCGCGTCTTCGGTCAGAAGATCTTCATCACCTACGGTGATCACGATCTCACCGACAACATCATCCACCTCGTGCTGGCGCGCATCGAGGGCTCGCCGGCGGGCTCCAAGGGCATCTCGCTGTTCATCGTCCCCAAGGTGCTGGTGAACGCCGACGGCTCGCTGGGCGCGCGCAACGAAGTTCGCTGCGTGTCCATCGAGCACAAGCTGGGTATCAAGGCCAGCCCCACCTGTGTGCTGGCCTATGGCGATGACAAGGGGGCCGTCGGCTACCTCGTCGGCGAGCCGAACCGCGGCCTCGAGTACATGTTCATCATGATGAACGCGGCGCGGCTGTCGGTGGGCCTCGAGGGCTACGCGGTGTCGGAACGCGCCTTCCAGCGTGCCGCGGAATGGGCCAGGACACGCGTCCAGGGCAAGCCGCCGGTGCCGGCCACGGGTCCCATGCCCATCATCCATCACCCAGACATCAAGCGCCTGCTGCTGACCATGAAGTCCACCACCGAGGCGATGCGCGCGCTGGCCCTGTACGCCGCGCACCAGCTCGACCTGGGCGCCGGACACCCCGATCCGGCCGTGCGCGCCGCTGCGCAGTCGCGGGGCGACCTGCTCATCCCCATCGTCAAGGCCTGGAGCACCGAGAACGGCGTGAACATCACCTCGCTCGGCGTGCAGGTGCATGGCGGCATGGGCTTCATCGAGGAGACGGGTGCGGCCCAGCATTACCGCGACGTGCGCATCACCACCATCTACGAAGGCACCACCGCGATCCAGGCGAACGACCTGGTGGGACGCAAGGTGGGGCGCGACGGCGGCGCGGCCATGAAGCGGCTGCTCGAGGATATCGGCGCGGAACTGACCAGCATCCGCTCGGACGATGTGTCGGTCAAGGCATCGGTGGCGGCGGCCACCGACGGCGTGAAGACGCTCGCCGAGGCCACCAAGGCCCTGCTCGCGGCCCAGCAGCAGGATCCGAAGCGGGGGCTTGCCATCGCAGTGCCCTATCTCAACGTGGCGGGCACGGTGATCGGCGCCTGGCTCATGGCCCGCTCGGCAGCGGCGGCGGCGAAGCAGATCGCCTCCGGATCGAAGGAATCGGAGTTCTATGGCGCCAAGCTCGCGAGCGCCCGGTTCTATGCGGCGCATGTCGCGCCGCTGGCGCTCTCGCAGGCCCGCATCGCACGCGAGGGCATCGAGGCCGTGATCGACACGGAGGCCGCGCTGATCTGAAGTCCCGACGCAGGGGCGCACAATCCTGACGTTGACCTGAAGGCTCGCCGGAGCGAGTATTCGCAGATACTGGCCCGGAAGAAGGTCGCCGGAGGGGATATGCGCTACCCGGTCTGCTCGCTGGTGCACCGCCTTTGGCTGGCGGTTGCGATCTTGGCTTCCACGCTGCATCCCGCCGCCACCCGTGGCCAGGAAGCTCCTGACAAGGAGCGGGGGTTCCAGTCACTCGATGAAGTCGTGGTGACCGGCACGCGCATCCGCCGCGCCGCCGAGGATTTCCCGAACCCGGTCATCTCGATTTCCGCTGAAAGCATCGAACGATCCGGCCGGACCAACGTGGCCGAACTGCTGTCCAAGAGCCCCGCGCTGATCGGCTCGCCGGTCGGCGCCGAAACGGCCGGATCCCGCTCGGATTATGGAGAGGCCGGCCTCAACGTCCTGAACCTGCGCAACTTGGGTGCGGACCGGACCCTCGTGCTGGTGGATGGGCGGCGCCACGTCTCGAGCCGGATCGGATCCGCCGCGGTGGATGTCGATTCGATACCGACCGACCTCATCGAGGCCGTGGACGTGCTCACCGGCGGCGCCTCCGCCATCTACGGTGCCGACGGCGTATCGGGCGTGGTCAACTTCCGTCTCAAGAAGCACTTCGAGGGCGCCTCCTTCCGCGGCCAGATTGGCACCTCCGGGTACGGCGATGGGACCAACACCTTTGCTGCCATGACCCTCGGCCACAACTTTCGTGACGATCGTGCCAACGTCGCGATCGCGTTCGAGTACAACATGGATTCGCGCGTGTACGATCAGCGCCGCCCACATCTACGCGATCCGCGGGCCGGCGATCTGTACCGCAACCAGCAGGACATCCCTGACGACCCCAACATCCCGGACAACGCGCCCTATTACGATGTGCGCTATGCCGACAGCTCCCGCACGGGCGCCATCGACACGGACTTCGACGACATCCCCGACTTCGAGGGCACGGGCAGCGTCTACGACCGCGGCCAGGTGCTCAGAGGTTCGGGCGGTTACACGGTTGGCGGTTCGAGCACTTCGGTTTCCGGCTATCAGGGAGACCTGTTTCCGGCTTTGAGGCGCTCGCTGGTCAACGCCCTGGGGCATTTCGACCTGAACGACCATGTTTCCCTGTACGCGGAAGCGAAGTACGCGGACGTGCGCGCACGAACCCTCGCGCAGCCGAGCTTCGATGTCTACCAGTTCGTCGCCGCTGACAATGCGTTCATGCCGCAGGCCATTCGCGATGCCATCGTGCCCGGCGCCGCTGCAGCGTATTTCGAGGATCCAACGATGCCTGACGGCGTGTCGGTCACGCGCGATGATTTCGACTTGGGGATCAACGATGAAACCGATCATCGCCGCACCTTTCGAGTCGTGGTCGGCACCAACGGCCAGTTCTCCGACCACCTGCGCTATGACCTGTCCTATGTCTACGGCTCGACCGACATCCGCTACGCCCTCTCGAACGACCGGGTAACGGCGCGCTGGCTCGCCGCGATCGACGCCGTCACCGACCCGCTCACCGGCAAGCCGGTTTGCCGGGTGGTGGCCGACGGTACGACCGACCCGGACCTGGCCGGTTGCATTCCCTATAACATCTTCGGCGATGGTGTCCGCGACCCGGCAGCCGCCGCGTGGATCAACACCACCACGACGAATCGGGCGAAGCTCACCCAGAGCGTCGTGTCCGGATCCTTGTCGGGCGACTTCGGTTCGTTCCTTGCGCTGCCCGGCGGACCGATCGAATACGCACTGGGTTTCGAATACCGCCGCGAGACCAGCGACTCGCGCCCCGATCCCCGCGTCGAGCAGGGATTGACCTGGAATAGCCCGCTCACGGCGGCGGCCGGCTCCTTCAACGTCAAGGAGGCGTTTGCCGAAACGAATCTGACCCTGTTCAAGGACCGTCCAGGCGTGCATCTGTGGTCGATCGGCAGCGCGGTCCGCTTCTCGGACTACAGTTCGCTGGGGCACACCACCAGCTGGAAGCTGGACACGCTGTACTCGCCGGTGAAGAGCTTCAGCATCCGCGGCACCCTCTCGCAGGCGGTGCGTGCCCCGAACATCGGGGAACTGTACAAGCCGCAATCCTCCAGGTTCGAGTTCATCACCGATCCCTGCGACATCAACGAGTTGAACAACGGCAGCGCCACACGCGCGGCGAACTGCGCCTCGATCCTGAGCGCCATGGGCATAGATCCCTCGACCTTCGAGCCCTCGACTTCCACCGTCTCTTCGATCTCGGTCGGGGGCACCGACAGCGGTAACGCGGGCCTGACCGTGGAAACGGCGCGAACCTGGACCGCCGGCATCGTCTGGCAGCCGGAATTCCTGAATTCGTTCGCGATGACCGCGGACTGGTACAGCATCCGCATCAAGGACGCCATCAACACCGCGGAAGTCGACGACATCGCGAAGCTGTGCGTGGATCAGCCCACGACGGACAACGCCTTCTGTCCGAATCTCTCCCGCGACCCCCGCACCGGCTTCATCAACGGCTTTCGCGTCGAGCCGCAGAACGTCGCGGACTTCCGCACCGAAGGACTGGATGTCACGGTGCGTTACAAGACCCCGACGACAGCGGCCGGTACGTTCGCGTTCTCGCTGACCGCCGGACACGTGAACCGGCTGGATTTCATCGCAACCCCTGGCGCGGAAGTGCGCTCGGATCTGGATCAGGAGTTCGAACCGCGCAATTCGGCGGTGTTCGACATCAACTGGGAGCGCAACGCCTTCTCGATCCGCTATGGACTGAACTGGTTCGCGCGCACCAAGCGCTACACCGACGCGCAGCTGCGCGGCGACCCGGACATCGCTCCGCGCCGCTATCTGTACTTGAAGCGCTCCTGGGAGCAGGACATCAATGCCAACTGGGACGTGAACGAACACCTATCGGTGTGGGTAGGGGTCAACAACCTGTTCGATGAGAAGCCCGAATTCGGCTACCGATCGTATCCGGTGTCGGCATTGGGGCGATTCTTCTACGCGGGCGCCAAGGCGCACTTCTGATTCGTCACCACCACGCGTGGGAGGCAAGGGAAGCGCGCCATGCCTGCGCCGGCTACGCGGTCACCCGAACTGCATCGACGAGTGACCGGTAGAGATCTTCGTACTCGCGCACCTGCCGGCTCCAGGAGAAATCCTGCGCCATCGCATTCCTCATGATCCGCCGCCACAGGCGCTTGTCGGCGTACCAGTCGAGCGCGGTGTTCACAGCCCAGCGCACCGCCGGCACATCGTAGTGATCGAACACGATGCCGGTGCCCTTGCCGGTGCGCGGATCGAAATGCTGGACGGAGTCCGCAAGGCCACCGGTGCGCCGCACGATGGGCACGTTGCCATAGCGCAGGCTGTACATCTGGTTGAGTCCGCAGGGCTCGTAGCGCGAGGGCATCAGGAAGGCATCGCCCCCCGCCTCGATGAGGTGCGCGAGGGATTCATCGTAGCCCCGGTGGAACGCCACCCGCGAGGCGTGCTGCGCGGCGAGCTGGGCGAAGAACCGCTCGTAGCGCTCATCGCCGCGCCCCAGCACCACGAGGCCGAAGTCCCGCTCGGCCAGCAGGGCGGGCAGCGAGTCGAGCAGCAGGTCGATGCCCTTCTGCTCCGCCAGCCGGGTCACCATGCTGACCAGGGGGCGTTGCGTATCCGCCGCGAGACCGCTGCGCTCGAGCAACCGGCGCTTGTTGCGCATCTTGCCGCGCAGGTCGGCGAGGTGGAAATGATTGCTGAGGTGGGGGTCCACCCGTGGATCCCATTCCTCGTAATCCACCCCGTTGAGGATGCCGGTCACCGACCCGGCGCGCGCCGCGAGCGCGGCCTGCATTCCCATGCCGAGATCGGTGGTGCGAATCTCCACCGCGTAGGTGGGGCTGACCGTGGTGACCGCGTCCGCGAACAGGATTCCCGCCTTCAGCGGGTTGATCCGGCCGGCGCGTAGATCGTCCTGGTGCAGCAGGTCCCGGCCGACTCCCGCGCCGAGATCATCCACCTCCCGCGAGCTGAATTCACCCTGATAGCCGATGTTGTGCAGCGTCATGATGGTTCGCGACCCGGCGAACAGTCGATCCCAGGCGTAGGCGCTCTTCAGGAACAAGGGCAGGAAGGCCGTGTGCCAGTCATTGCAGTGGAACACGTCGGGACCAAAGCCCAGCCGCTGGCAGGACTCGATGACCGCGCGGGTGAACAGGATGAAGCGGCGGTGCTCGTCCGGATCCTGGGTGTAGAGCTGCCCGCGGGAGAAGAGCGCCGGGCAGTCGACGAAATACACCGTCGGTCCCGGCGCGGGGTGGGCCTGCTCCACCAGGGAGAATTCGTACGCGTGCGTCCCGAGCTGGATCTGCACCTGTTGCACGTTGGGCACGGCGACGACACCCGGATAGCCCGCGCGGATCGATTCGTAATACGGAACGAAGGCGCGAACAGCATGCCCGGCGCCGGCCAGCCGACGCGCCAGCGCCCCGGTGACATCGGCCAAGCCTCCCGTTTTTGCGTAGGGCATCATCTCCGAGGCGATGATGCACACCTTGAGCGCGGACATTGATCATAAGTCTAGCAAACGGCGCATGGCAAAGAGATGCAAGCCGCGGGACACTGTGTAAAGCTATCGGCCTATGCGGCCCGACTTGCCCAACACCGGACGATTCGTCAGCCGCCTGACCAGCGGCACCATGGCCGTGGTCATGGCCGGCGGGCGTGGCGAGCGGCTCAAGGCGCTCACGCTACACCGCTGCAAGCCCGCCACTCCATTCGGCGGCAAGTTCCGCATCATCGACTTCGTGCTGTCCAACTGCGTGAACTCCGGCATCCGCCAGATCGCCGTGCTCACGCAGTACAAGTCGCAGTCCCTGATCCAGCACATCCAGCGTGGCTGGGGCTACATGCGCGGCGAGTTCGGCGAGTTCGTCGAGGTCATCCCGGCGCAGCAGCAGATCGGTGATTTCTGGTACCGCGGCACCGCCGACTCGGTGTACCAGAACCTCGACTTCATCCGGGCGCATCACCCCACCCACGTGCTGATCCTCGCGGGCGACCACATCTACAAGATGGACTACGGCCCGATGATCGCCTACCACGAGCAATGCGAGGCCGACATCACCGTCGGGGTGGTGGACGTGCCCATCGAGCGCGCCCACGAGTTCGGCATCCTGACCACCGACGAGAGCAACCGCGTGCTCAAGTTTGCCGAGAAACCGCAGAAGCCCGATGGCATCATCGGCCTCGAGCACCTGGCGCGCGCCTCCATGGGCATCTACGTCATCGGCATGCACCGGCTCGAGAAACTGCTGACCGAGGAAGCGGCGAAGCCCGACACGAGCCATGACTTCGGCAAGAACATCATCCCGCAGGCCATCTCGGCCTCGCGCGTGTTCGCTTATCCCTTCCAGGACGTGGAGACCCGCGCGCAGAACTACTGGCGCGACGTCGGCAACGTGGATGCCTTCTACGAGGCGAACATGGAGCTGGTGGCAGTGGATCCCGAACTCAACATCTACGACCACCAGTGGCCCATCTGGACCTACCAGGCACAACGGCCGCCGGCCAAGTTCGTGCTGGACGATGACGGCCGGCGCGGAATGGCGGTCAACTCGATGGTGGCCGGCGGCTGCATCATCTCCGGCGCCCTGGTGAAGAACTCCCTGCTGTTCTCCGACGTGCGCGTCGAGGACAGCAGCTACATCGACGGTGCGGTGCTGCTGCCGGGCGTGCACATCGGCCGCCGCTGCGGCCTGAAGCGCTGCATCATCGACGAAGGTTGCACCGTGCCCGACGGCATGCAGATCGGCGTGGACCCGGTGGCCGACCAGAAGCGGTTCTTCACCACCAAGCGCGGGGTGGTGCTGGTGACCTCCGACATGCTGCGCAATCTGGGGGCTGCGCGCTGAAAGCCATTGCTGTTGTGGATGGCCGGGGAAGGCTGCTTCTTTTTGTGAAGCGAGGCCGCTGACCAACGTTATGGAACTGCGACCCGCAGCGGGTTGCGCATGCAGCACCCATGTTGTGGGAGTTGAAGAGAACTACGTCGTGAGGGCACCGCTGCCGCCCGAGGCAGCTCGCGGCGGGGGGAGTGACTATTTTTTCGCCGGACGGGTCGAGCCGCGAGCTACCCCGACGCAGGTAGGGGTGCGTCACGAGACACATCCATGCGCGCGCTTCTCCATCCCCCGTACTTGTAGTAGCCGACCGCGAGCAGCGCGGAGACGATGGAGGCGAGCGGAAAACTCGCCCAGAGGCCTTCCACGGCGAACCAATGCTGCAGCAGCAGGGCCAGCGGGATGCGCACCAGCCAAAGGGAGATGAACAGCAACACCAGGGGTGCGAAGGTGGCGCCCGTGGCGCGGACCACGCCGAACAGTATCAGCGTGAGGCCGAACAGCACGAAGGACCAGACGATGACGGCGTTGATGTGCACCGCGAGGTCCAGGGCGGCGGCGCCCGCGGGCAGGAACAGGCCGAGGGCCGGCCGTTCCAGCGCATAAGTGAGAAGGATCAGGGCGCCGCTCATCAGGAAATTGAAGGTCACGCCGGTGCGCGCGATGAGCGCGACCCGGTCCCAGCGGCCGGCGCCGACATTCTGCGCCGCCATCGAGGACACCGACGCCGACAGGGCCAGCGCGGGCATCTGGATGTAGCCCCATAGCTGCATGGCCGCGGCGAACGCGGCCGTGGTCTGCGAGCCGTAGCGGTTGACGAAGGTCAGCATCACCAGCAGGCTCGAGGAGGCCACCAGCATCTGCAGCCCCATGGGGAGCCCCTTCGTGACCAGCACCCGCACCAGGTGCCAGTCGATGCGCAGCAGCGCCAGCTCACCGCGGTGGATGCAGAGGAAATGCTTCCGCCGGTACAGGTGCAGCAGCATCGCGGCCAGGCTCACGAGCTGCGCGATCAGCGAGGCCGTCGCGGAGCCCGCGATGCCCATGCGCGGGAAGGGTCCGATGCCGAAGATCAGCAGCGGATTCAGGCCGATGTCGAGCAGCACGCAGAGCACCAGGAACAGGAAGGGGGTGCGCGAATCGCCGGCCCCGCGCAGCACCGCGATCACGAAGTAGAACCCGAAGCCCAGCGGGAGCGAGAGGAAGACGATGCGCAGATAGTCGAGTGCGAAGCGCAGCGCGTCCGCCGGCGTGTGCATCCAGGCGAGCAGCCAGGGAGTGAACACGATTCCGGCGATCGAGGTGGCAACCGAGAGCAGCAGGAAGAATGTCGCGCTCGTGCCGGTGACCCGCCTGGCCGCCTCGAATTCCTTCGCGCCGACGTGCTGGGCCACCAGGATGTTGGCGGCCAGCGTGACGCCCCAGGCAGCGCCCATGAGCAGGAACATCAGCAGGTTCGCGTTCGATGTGGCCGTCAGGGCCGCCTCGCCGAGATAGCGTCCGACCCATATGGCATTGACCGAGCCGTTCAGCGACTGCAGCACGTTGCCGAACAGCACCGGCAGCGAGAACAGGAACAGCACCTTTCGGATCGGCCCTTCGGTGAGCCGTGCATCGTGTTTCAAACCCTCACTCCTCGATGGTCGCAGGCAGCCACAGGCTGACCACCAGCCCGCCGCCGTCGCGATTCGCCACGTTCAGCCGCCCGCCATGCGCTTCGGCGATCTCCCGGCTCAGGGTGAGACCCAGGCCGGTACCGCCCTGCTTGGTCGAAAAGAACGGCAACAGCGCCTGCTGCAGCACCTCCTCGCTCATGCCGGTGCCGCGATCGGACACGCGCACGAGAACACCCTCGGGAAGGGCGCGGACGCTCAGCCGGACCTGCCCGTCCGGCGAGCCCGACTCGCGCGCATTCTTGAGGAGATTGATGAGGACCTGCTCGACCTGCGTGGCATCGAACCGTGAACTCCCGGCGGGAGCCGGCGGCTCGAGCGTGAATGGTACCGTATCGGCGAGCGCGCGCAGGAACCCCGCCCACTCCACGGAGGCGATGCGCGGCTTCGGCAGTCGTGCGAACCGCGCGTAGCCGTCGATGAAGCCGTGCAGGTGGGCGGCCCGCTCCTCGATGGTGGCGAACACCCGCTGCAGGGTGGCAGTCTCGCCCTGCTCGAGGAGCTGGCGCGCGGAGCCCGCCAGAGAACTGATGGGCGCGAGCGAATTGTTGAGCTCGTGGGCGATGACACGGATCACGCGCTTCCAGGTCGCCACCTCCTGCGCGCCGAGCTCGCGCGTCAGCTTCTTCAGGAGGTAGAGATGGTGCGCACGGGCGTTCAGCACGAAGCGGCGCAGCGAGAGGTGGAAGATCTCCGGCTCGCCCTCCACCGGCATCGTGAACAACGTGTCCTGCCCGCCGGCGACGGCCTCGCGCAGCTGTTCGGGCGCCTGCTCGAGGATGCCATTGAAGCTGAAGCCCTCGAGCTTGCGCCCCCGAAGCAGGAGCTGCCGCGCGGCGTGGTTGCTGTAGACCACCGCGCCGGCCTCGTCGGTGAGCACCAGGGCGAGCGGGGTGCTCTGGATGACGGTGTCGAGCAGCAGCTCGCGCTGGTGCAGCGTCTGGCGTTCGATGCGCATCACGGCCCCCAGGCTGTTGTAGGCGCTGATCAGCTCACCGAAGGCATCGTTGCGGTCGCGCACGATGCTGGTGCTGAAGTCGCGGTCGCGCAGGTTGTGCATGCCGTCGGTCAGCGCGCGCAGCAAGCGCCGCGCCCGTGCCCCGGCGTGGCGGATCACGAAGGCACTGGCGATGAGGGTGGCGATGATGGACATCACCGCCGCGAACACGAAGGGATGCTGCTGCAGCATGACCGCGGCAGTTTAACCGCTTCGCGGCGACCGCTGCGCGCGACCGCTGCGCGCGCCCGCCTTCACGCCACCGCCTTCATGCGGCGGGCGCGGTGTGGGCGCCTTCAGCCTGGCGCGTTCGGGGCGGGGGCCGATTCGCGGATGCCCAGCCGGTCCATGCGCCGGTACAGCGCCTGGCGCGACAGCCCGAGCTCGCGGGCGGCGCGTGCCACCACCCCGCCGGTCTTGTTGAGGGCGCGTTCGATCTCGCGCCGGTCGGGTTCCCTCACGTTCAGGCGGTACTCGACCGGCGCGGACTCCAGCCCCAGCGCGCGGGTGGTGATCTGCCGTCCCGGGGCGAGCAGGCGGGCACGCTTCAGCGCATTCTGCAGCTCGCGGACATTGCCCGGCCACGGATGCGCCAGCAACGCGGCTTCTGCGTCACGATCGAGCTGATGTCCCGGCCCCAGGAAAGCGCGTGCCAGCGGCAGGATGTCCTTCGGGCGGCGCGCCAGCGGCGGCACGGCCAGCTCGATCACGTTGATGCGGTAGTACAGGTCCTCGCGGAACGAGCCGCGGGCGATGGCGGCCCGCAGGTCGGTGTTGGTCGCGCTGATGATGCGCACCCGCACCCGCCGCGTCTGCGTGCTGCCCAGCCGCTGGAATTCGCCGGTCTGCAGGACGCGCAGGAGCTTGGCCTGGCCGGGGAGCGAGAGGTTGCCGATCTCGTCCAGGAACAGCGTGCCGCCATCGGCCGCCTCGAAGCGTCCGATGCGGGCATAGGTTGCACCGGTGTAGGCGCCAGCCTCCGCCCCGAACAGCTCGCTCTCCACGAGGTCCGCGGGCAGCGCGCCGACATTGACGCGCACGAACGGGCCGCGCTGCACGCTCGAGTTCGCCTGCACGATCTCCGCCAGGATCTCCTTGCCGGCGCCATTGGGTCCGGTGATCAGCACCGGCACGTCCGAGCGCGCCACCTGGGTCGCCATCTGCACCAGCGAATGCATCTGCTCGCTCTCGTACACGGCGCCGCAGAGATTGAACTGCGCCGCCAGCGCCTCGCGCGCCTCGCGACGCTCACGCTCCATGGTCTCGAACTCGCCCGAGATGCGCTTGAGCTGCAGCAGGTTGCGGAGGCTAGTGAGCAGCCGGGCATCGTCCCAGGGCTTGCTGACGTAGTCGGCGGCGCCGGCCTTGACGAGTTCCACGGCGGTCTCGAGGTGCGACCAGGCCGTCAGCAGCACGATGGGCACGGCCGGATGCGCCGCGCGGATCTGGTGGAAGAGCTGCACGCCCTCGCGGCCCGAGGTCGTGTCGCGCGAGAAATTCATGTCCTGGATGACCGCGTCGATATCGCCCCGCTGCAGCCGGGCGAGACCCGCCTCGGGGCTGGCCGCGCCCACGGCCTGCAGGCCATGCAGCGAGAGCAGCACCTCCAGCGCCGTGCGGATGGCATCGTTGTCGTCGATGATCAGGACCGTCTGTCGGGATTCCGTCATGTTGCTCTCCTATACCGTGCGGGTCGCGACCGCCGGGGGGACCTGGGCTGCGCGCCGTGCCGGCACCAGGACCGCGACCTGGCCCAGCAGCAGCAACGCCGCCACACCGACCACCACGAATCTTACCGGCAGCGCCGGCAGGTCGAATGCACTGGACAACCAGTAGCTGAACGCAAAGGCGAAAACCACACCCACCGCGCTGCCGAAGGTGGTGAGCAGGCCGTTCTCGACGAGGAAGTAGCGCACGATGTCGATGCGACGGGCGCCCACGGCCCGCCGGGTGCCGATCTGCTTGCGGCGGGCGTTCACCAGGAAGGTGGCGAGGCCGACGATGCCCAGCGCGGTGACGCCCACCATCAGCGCGATGAGCGTCCACAGGAACACCACCATGCGATGATCGGCCAGGTAGCTGCTCTGCAGGTACTTTTCCTGCGGATGGGCCCAGACGATGAAGCGCCCGTCCCCGGTTCGCGCCAGCGCCGCCTGGGCCTGCAGCATGAGCTCCGCACGACGGCCCGGCGCGCTGCGCACGGCGTACAGCAGGCGCGGGGCATTCTGCAGCACCGGGTGATACACGATGTTGTTCGGGTGCTTGGCATCCGCCCAGGAGCCCATCATGTCGGCGGTCACGCCGATGATCTGCGCGGCCTTGCCGCTGGAGTCGTACACCAGCCGGCCGACGGCATGCTCGGTGCCGTACAGGGCCTGCGCCATGGTGCGCGAGACGATGACCTGGTGCGGGAACTCGTTGTCGATCCCGCGCCAGGTGAGTTCCTCGGGCCGGAAGTTGCGTCCCTCGAGCAGGCGCACGTTCCAGGCCGCCAGTCCCTGATCGCCGATCTCGAAATAGTTGCCCGGGATGTTGGGCGCCTTGGGATCGGGAGTGGCGAGGTAGGTGTTGGAACTGCCGCCCCCTGACAGCACGATGCTGTTGACGCTGGTCGCCGCCACCACGTCCGGCAGCCGTCGCAGCGTCTCGAGGTCGCGCGTGAGCGTGGCCTTGGCGTCGTAGCCCGGCGCATATCCATAGCTGTAAAGATAGAAGGTGTTGGGTGTGTCGATGCCGGTGGGGCGGCCGATCTTCTGCAGCCGCTGCTGGATGATGAAGGCGGCATTGGCCGCCACCGCCAGGGTGATGGCGATCTGCAGGCCCACCAGCAGCGCACCGGCACGGTTGCGCAGCAGGGCCGAGAGGATGGGTCTGATCTCCATGGTCTTCCCTTCAGGTCCGAAGATAAGTCGCCGGCGCCACCCGGCAGACACGCCAGGCGGGGTAGAGCCCCGCCAGCGCGCCGGCCGCGACCGACAGCACCAGCGACAGCAGGATCACCGGCCAGTCCAGGTGCGTGAGCTGGTCGTAGTTCTCGTAGAGCCGTCGCAGACCGGTAAGTCCCAGCGCCCCGAGGCCGAGGCCGAGCACCCCGCCGGCGAAGCCGATGAGGCCCACCTCCACCAGGTGCTGACGGAACAGCTCGCCGCGGCTCGCACCCAGCGCACGGCGCAGCGCCGTCACCTTCGCCCCGCCGAGGAACTTCGCGAGCAGCAGCCCCACGACGTTGAGCACGCAGACGGCGAGGAACATGAACGCAAGGCCCATGAGCACGCGGTTGTCGCGGGCGACGACCTCGTTGGCCTTCAGCCACTGCTCGACCGTGTACAGGTGGTTGTTCATCGGCCGGGGGAACCGGCCGAGGGACTTCTGCTGGGAGACATAGCCGTCGAGGAATGTGCGGAATCGATCGCGGGCCTCCGGAGTCCGCAGTTCCACCCACACCTGGTTCCAGATGCACTCGGAGTTCAGGAACTGCTCGAACCCCTGGATGGGCTCGGGCTTCCAGCAGTTCACGTTGCCGGCGGGCTGGAGCTGCAACCGCGCGCCCAGCGTGTACGGCACGAAGACATCTTCCGTGGGGTCGTACGGCCCGTTGTTCAGGTCGTAGAACTTCGGGGTCGGCAGCCAGTCGCGCAGCACGCCGACCACGCGGTAATCACGGCTGTCGAGCCGGATGGTGCGACCGACGCTGTCCTGTCCGCCGAAGGCTTGCTCGTTGGTCTTGTGCGACAGCACGACCACCGGCAGGGCATCCTGGTCGGCGCGCGCGTCCCAGCCGGCGCCGTACTCGAAAGGCACCTCGAACATCGGGAAGAAGTCCCCCGTGGTCAGGCGCGCCTCGACGATGAAGGGCTTGTTCCCCGGGACGGACTCGAGCGTGAAGCCGGACTTGCGCATCACGGCGGTGCGATCCGCCCTGCCCTGCGCGAGGATGGCGGTGGCATCGCGATAGGTCCATTCGAAGGGTGCGAGCTGCGGGTGGGACTCATCCCAGGGCCGCTCCGGGTCCCAGCTGTCGACGGTCACCGCGTACAGCACGTCGTTGCGGGCGCGCATCGGGTTCGAGGACATCAGGTGATAGACGGTGAGGCTCACCGTGCACATCGCGATGCCCACGCCGATGGCGGCGACCATCAGCGCCGTGATGGCCGGCGTCCGGCGCATGCTGTTCCAGGCAAGCCGCAGGTGATAGGCGAACATGGCTACACCGCCGCCGCCGCCAGCGGCGCATCGAAAGCCTGGAAGTCCGTCACCTGCCCGTCCATGACGTGCACGTTGCGCTGGGCGCGGTGGGCGAGCTCAGGATCGTGCGTCACCATGATGATGGTCGTGCCGCGCGAATTGATATCCTCCAGCAGTTCGAGGATCTGCCGCGCCATGAGCGAGTCGAGGTTGCCGGTGGGTTCATCGGCCAGCAGGAAGCGCGGCTCGCCGGCGAGCGCCCGCGCGATCGCCACCCGCTGCTGCTGCCCACCGGAGAGCTGCGCCGGCAGGTGATGCGCCCGGGCGCCGAGACCGACGGTCTCCAGCACGCCGTCGATGCGCCGCCGGCGCTCGGCCGCGGACAGGCCGCGATAGCGCAACGGCACGTCGATGTTGTCGAAGACATCGAGGTCCGGTATCAGGTTGAAGCTCTGGAAGATGAAGCCGATGTGACGGTTGCGCGTGCGTGCGCGCGCATCATCATCCAGCATGCCGACATCCTGGCCATCGAGCCGGTAACTGCCCGAATCCAAGCTCTCCAAGAGGCCCGCCACGTTCAGGAAGGTGGTCTTGCCCGAACCACTGGGCCCCGTGACCGCGACGAACTCCCCTTCCGCCACGCGCAGGTTGAAATCGCGCAGCGCATGCGTCTCGATCAGGTCGGTACGGTAGATCTTCACCACGTTCTTCATCTCGAGCATTCGCATTCTCCCGTTTCGCACCGGCATGGGCCGGCCGCTTCAATCCACCAGTCTCGCCAGCGGCGCACCTTCGAAGGGATCCAGGCTCGACACCACGATCTGCTCGCCCGCGGCGAGGCCGGAGCGCACCTCCACCTCGGTCACGCTGCTCGTGCCGAGGGTCACCGGCGTGCGGACCGCCTGGCGTCCGCGGATCACGTAGGCGACGCGGCCGGCGCCGCTGTCGATGAAGGCGCCCCGCTCGACCTTGAGCACATCCTCGCGCGTGTCGAGGATCATGCGCAGCGAGACACGCTGGTTCTGCCGCAGGTCGGCGGGCATCGCGCCGGTGAAGCGCAGGCGCCCCACCACCTGTCCCTGCCGCACCTCGGGCGAGATCGCCGCGATGTTCGCCGCCACCGGCCGCGTGCCGAGGAACACCTCCGCCGGCAGTCCGGGCCGCAGCGAGCCCGCATAGACATCGGGCGCCGTGAACTCCACCTCGAACACCGACAGGTCCACCACCGTGACGATGGGCGCCGCCGCCGCCACGAGGCCCCGCTCGGGCACGGCCAGCGTGCCCACCACGCCATCCACCGGGCTGCGCAGCGTGAGCTGCTCGTGACGGCGCTTCAGGTCCGCGACCAGCAGCCGCTGGCGATCGCGCTCGAGCCGGCGCATGCGTAGCTCGAGGTTCAGGCTCTGACGCGCGAGCCCATCCCCCGCCTGCGTCTGCCGCTCCTGCAGCCGGGCCACCTCGAGATCGTCATGCGCCTTGTCCACCTCGCGCCGCGCGATGACCTGCTGGGTCCAGGCGGTCTCGACCCGGTCCACCTCGCGCTGCGCGGAGCGCAGGGCGAGTTCCGCCGCGTCACGATTCTTCGAGTTCTCGAGAAGCTTGCGCTTGAGGTCCAGCGATTCGCGCTGCAAGGTGGTTTCCAGTCCCTCGAGCCCGGCCTGCTCGCGCGCCAGCTCGTTGTCCAGGCCGGGGCTGTCGATCGTCGCGAGCACCTGGCCCTTTCGCACACTCTCACCGGCGCGGACCTGGTAGCTCACGGTGCCGGCCGCGATGGCGGTGAGCGTCGGGCTCAGGGCCGCGACCACCGTGCCCTGCGCGGACACATCGCTCACCAACCGACCGCGCGTCACCACACCGAGGCGGAGGCTCGCGAGCGGAACCGTACGCCCGGCGCTGAAGAAATCCCGCACCGCCGGCGTGATCGCCAGGGCAATGAGCCCGGCGGCCACCGCGCCTGCCACGATCCACCAGCGACGCGAGGCCAGCGGAGGGCGCTCGATCGGGCGGTCCTGGGTCCCGGTGCCGCGCAGGCTCGCCACGCGCGTCAGCGGGGTCGAGGAGGCGTTCGACGTGGCGGTGTCGTTCATGCGGATGCTCATCAGATGCGGGCCGGTCGCAAAAGGTTTGCAAGCAAGCCTCATGCCAGGGCAGCGGGGCGCTAAATCGCTGATTTGACAGAAGAACGGCGCGGGCCTTACGCAGTTGCACTGTCCGCGGCGGACACTGCGGACAGTTGGCGGACGAACGGCGGACCACCCGGTGCGCCGCTGATCGCGAGGCGACAATGCTATTCTGTCGCGATTTGCGGTGTCGGGAAGCGCCGCGGGCACCGTCAAGAAGAGAAGCCGTTGAGCAAGTTGCTGGTCATCGACGTGGGCAATACCAGGCTGAAGTGGGGCTGGCTCGAGGGCACCCACCTGTCGGCCCAGCAGGCCGTGGTCCATCGCGAGGTCGATCCGGAAACCTGGTCCAAGGGGATCTTCGAGACCGACCGCCGCCCCGCGAGGGTGCTGGTGAGCAACGTGGCCGGCGAGGCGATGGCGTGGAACCTGCACCGCTTCTCGCAGGAGGCCTGGGGACTGGAACCGGAGTTCCTGAAGCCCACGCGCAGCTTCCATGAACTCACCAACGGCTACCTCAACCCATCGCTCCTGGGCGCGGACCGCTGGCTCGCGGTGATCGGCGCCTGGAATCTGGCGCATACCTCGCTGTGCGTGGTGGATGCCGGCACGGCGATCAAGGTCGACAGCGTCAACGCGCACGGCCAGCACCTCGGCGGGCTGATCATCCCGGGCATTCACCTGATGCGCGAAAGCCTGTTGTCCAAGACCAATGGCGTGGCACCGGCGATGTCGGTCAGCGCCCAATCCACCGCGGGCGTGCTGGCCAACAACACGATCAGTGCGGTGACCCGCGGCGCGGTGGTGGCCGCGGCGGCGATGGCGGATCGCGCCGCGCAGATGGTCGAGCAGAGCACGGGCGAGCATCCCAAGCTGTTCGTCACCGGCGGTGATGCCGCGCTCATCATGGAATCGATGCAGTCGCGGGGTGAACTCGTGCCCGACCTCGTGTTGCAGGGCATCGCCGTCCTCGCCGAGCCGACTGACTGATGCCCTCACCCGGTCCACGCAACCTCATCACCGACGTCGCCGGCCTGCGGGTCGGCCATTCACAGGATGAGCGCGTGCTCAGCGGGGTGACCACGCTCCTGTGCGCGCCGGGCTGCACCGCGGCCGCCGATGTGCGGGGTGGCGGTCCCGGTACGCGCGAGATCGAGGCGCTGGCGCCCGAGAACCTGGTCGGACGGGCGCATGCCATCGTGCTCGCCGGCGGCTCGGTGTTCGGGCTGGGCGCCGCCGACGGCGTGGCCGCCGCGCTCTCGGCCCGCGGCGTCGGGCTCATCCTGCAGGCACCGGAGTTGCCGATCCCCATCGTGCCCTGCGCGGTGCTGCATGACCTGGGCAATGCCGGCGACAAGCGCTGGGGACTCACCCCACCCTATCGCCAGCTCGGCATCGATTCGGTTGCATCGGCGGCGGAGTCCTTCGCGCTGGGCCCGGTGGGCGCCGCACGCGGCGCCCAGGCGGGAAAGCTCGCGGGCGGCATCGGATCGGTCTCGCTCGCCCTCGACGAGGGGCTCGTGGTTGGGGCACTGGTGGCCGTGAACTGCGTGGGCTCGGTGCTCATGCCGGATGGACAGACGTACTGGGCGTGGCCCTTCGAGATCAACGCGGAATTCGGCGGCCGGCAGCCGGCGCGGGATGCCGTTCCGGCCATCGAGCCATTTCCGGCGCAGTCACGGCTCGCAGACTTCGAGGCCATCGCCGGCACGAACACCACGCTGGCGGTCATCGCCTGCGATGCGGACCTGAGCACCGCGGAATGCCGCCGCCTGGCGATGATGGCGCAGGATGGCATCGCCCGCGCCATGCGGCCCGCGCACACGCCCTTCGACGGTGACACGGTGTTCGCGCTGGCCACGGGCAAGGTGAAGCTGCGGGGTGTTGCCCGGGCCTTGACGGTCGCGAAGCTGGGCGCTGCGGCCGCCGATTGCCTTGCCCGGGCGATCGCACGGGGTGTCGAGGCCGCGAACCCGCCTTAAATGTGTATTGTCGAAGGTCGGCAGGAACATATACACTGGTTGCATATCCGGTCAGCACCCGCTCCGCCGTCCCTAGCACGCCATGCCCAAGACCAAAGCACGCACCAGCGACTTCGGCAGTCGCCTCACCGCGCTGCGCAAGGCCGCCGGCTACACCCAGGTGCAACTCGCCGCCGAACTCGGCACCACCCAACGGATGATTGCGTATTACGAGAGCCGCGCCGAGAAGGCGCCCGCCGCTCTGCTGCCGCAAATGGCCGCAGCCCTCGGCGTCAGCGCCGATGAACTGCTCGGCATCAAGCCGCTGCGCAAAGGCCGCAAGCCCGACACACTGCTGCACCGGCGCCTGCAGCGCATCGAGCAACTCGATCCCAAGGCCAAGCGCCAGATCACGCAGATCCTCGACACGTTCATCGAGCGCGAGGAACTCAAGCAGCGCGGCAACGCGCAGGAAGCCAGCCCATGACCACCATCCAGATCCAGTTGCCCGACGAGTTGGCCCAGAACGCCCAGGCGGCGGGCCTGCTCACCCCGCAGGCCATCGAAGCCATGCTGCGCGAGCAGCTACGCAAGCAGGCCGGTGAGTCTCTGCGCGCCACCTGGCAGCGCCTGCCACAGGAGGAACTGACCCCCGAGATCGAGCAGATGATTGTCGAGGAAGTGCGCGCCGTGCGCGCTGAACGACGCAAGCGCAATGCCAGCTGATCGTGCGCCTGGTCCTCGACACCAACGTCGTCGTCGCCGCTCTCTTGTGGGCCGGTCCGCCACGCCGCCTGCTCGATCGGGGGATCGGGCCATCGAGGCATCGCCATCCTCACCGCCCAGGATGCGCTCGCCGTACTGTCCTCGCGCCCATGAGCCAACAGGATCCGCTCCGCAAAAGCTGGCACATCGTCCCAGCGCCCCCACCCAGCAACCCGCGCCTGCAGGCCCCCATACTTGGTGTGGAGTGCGCCGAGGATGAAGAGGTCGAGTGGCAGCGGTCCGAGACGGCCGAAGGCCGCTTCGTCTCCGGCTACCGCCTTGTGCCACGCTTGCCCAAGCTCCGCCTTTGATGCAAACGGCAGCCGTCTGCCTATCCTGCACTCAACTGCCTTCAGCACCAGAGTGCATCAACCAGCGGACCACAATGGGCCACAAGAGCGCTCCAACCATATGCTGCAAATGTCGAAGAACGACCGCCATCGCGCGGGGCGTCGAGGCCTCGAACCCTCATTGAGGTGAGGCTGCGCGGAAGGTCGCGATGTTCGGTCCGATCGCCGCATCGCCGATCTCCATCAGTAATCGCCAAGAATTGATCATGCCAACCTGCCAACTACGTTATAGAAATTACACCTGTATGTGAAAGTCCACGCATCGTAGCCGGAGACATTTCCATTAGCATCGAAGCTCCAATACCTCCCGCGGGATACTGATATTTCGTCTGCTCGGTGCGGCCGCGCGCGAGATCTCGGTGCCTCGTCCGATCCCCTGCGGATCGGTGCGCCTTGCTAACCTCCGCTCATCGCAGGCAAAAACACGACTTCTTCAACCCCCGCTAGGGAGTGCATCACGCCCAGTTGGGCGATCTGCCCATCTAGAGCCACCATCACGTCGGGTTTGAGCCTGTCGCCATCCATCAAAGCGCTCTTGAGACCCGGATAGATCGCCTCAAGTTCGTTAATCAGTTGCTTGACGTTACGCCCTTCGGCCGTAACGATGGCCCCGGCCCCCGTCATTGCTTGGACCGCGCGCGGCAGCCGAACGGTGGGCACTGACAGCCTCAGTCAACTCGACGCGCTATGTGCGACCCCAAAGCTCCCGTCTTCTCTCTTATAGACTGGCAAACTTTGTGGGGCGCCATCGGCATGGAGCTGAGTCTGACGCCGACGGCGTCATGGATGGCATTGGCAAGCGCGGCCGCGGGCGGAATGATCGACGCTTCGCCGCATCCGCGCACGCCGAACGGGTGCGCCGGGTTCGGCGACTCGCAAATGACTGCGTCGATCATCGGCAAGTCGAGCGCTGTCGGCATACGATAGTCCAGCAAACTCGCATTTCTTAGATGCCCTGATTCGTCGTAGAAATACTCCTCATTCAACGCCATGCCGATACCCTGGGCCGCAGCGCCCTGCACCTGCCCTTCGACGTAGTCCGGATGAACGGCCTTCCCCACGTCTTGGAATGCTGTGTAACGTAGGATGTTCACCTTCCCAGTCTCTGGATCCACCGCGACGTCGACGAGATGCGCCGTAGCCGCAGGCACGAACCCTTTCGGCGAGAAAGTTTCATGGACGGTGATAGGTCCACCGGTCTCGTACAGTCGACCCGACAATGCTTCGAACGTCATCTGCTGCTCGTCGCGCATCCGGTTACGGAAGATGCCTCCCGAGTAGATTATGTCTTCTTGAGCGACTTCCCAGAGGACAGCGGCACGTGCGGCCATTTGCTTGAGCACCCCTTGAGCGGCGTTGCAGACGACGATACCCGTCGCGTATGTTGTCCTGCTGCCGATAGTTGGAGCAGAGAATCCTATTGAGTCCGAGTCGGCGCATCGAGAGGTAATCTTCTCAACTGGGATACCAAGCGCTTCCGCGGCTTGCATCGCAAGTGTCATGCGCGTTCCGCTCATGTCAGGGCTCGCCGTTACAAGCTGTACCGACCCATCTGCATTCACTGCGATACGGGCGCTCGAAATCCCGCCAAGATTGAACCACATTGCGTACGCGAAGCCGCGACCTGTATTGGGACCCTTCAACGGGCTGCTGTAGTGATCATGTGCCTTGACGGTTCGCAGGAGACCCTCCGTGTCGATAGAGGGGCACGGAAAGCCCAGCACGAGTCGATCCCCGGTTCTCGTGAGATTCTTTATCCGCAAGTCTATTGGATCGATCCCGAGTGTCCTGGCGATTTCATCGAGAATCTGCTCCACGGCGAACACCACGGGGGGCCCACCCGGTGCGCGGTAAGGCCGTGTCTTTGGCTTGTTTACAATTACGTCGAAGCCATTCATGCGCACGTTGGGAATGTTATAGCGGGTGGTGGCTGCGACCATCGCCAGGAATACTGGGCTCCCCGCATATGCGCCGGCCTCGTACGCCAATTCGAGCTCTGCCGCGGTGATCGAGCCATCGGATCGAGCGCCGATCTTGGCTTTGATTTGCGTTCCCGACGTTGGCCCCGTGGCCCGCAGGACCTCGTCGCGCCGCATCGACATCTGGACTGGCCGCCCAGACTTTCTTGACAGCAGCGCAGCAACTGGATCCAGGTAGGTGCGGTCCTTACCTCCGAATGCGCCGCCAACTTCAAGCGGAACGACCTTGATCTTGCCCACAGGAATTTGCAGGACGTCGGCGATGTTATCCCGGATCTCGAAGGGTCCCTGCGTAGAGGTCCAAACGGTAACTTCGCCGTTGCTTCCCCATTCCACCGTCGTTGCGTGACGTTCGATGTAACCTTGATGCGCGGTCTCGCTCGTGATCACCCTTTCGACTACTAGGTCTGCCTGCGCGAATCCTTTCTCGACCGAGCCGTCCTCAATCTGAATGCGGGTCGCGTTGGGGAGATGCTTCTCGGTGGGAATTACGAAGGAGCCCGGCAGAAAACTCTCATGTACAACCGTAGCCCCGTCCGCCATTGCGGCACGAACATTCATGACAGGCGGGAGAAGCTCATAGGCGACGTCGATCAATTTCAGCGCTTCCTCTGCATCGTGCGCGCTATCGGCAGCCACCGCGGCCAATGCGTGGCCGTCATACAATACTTTGTCCTTCGCCATGCAGTTATCGGAAATGTCTCGCTGGTCCGCCAACCCAGCTTCGCCCATGCTCACCATCTTGTGTGGAATAACCGGAAAGTCCTCGCCCGTGACAACCGCACGCACCCCGGGCCGGCTAATTGCTCTGCTTGTATCGATCGACACAATCCTCGCGTGCGCATGATTGCTGCGCAGTATTTTTCCGTACAACATGTTGCCCAAGCGGAAATCCTCGGCGAACTGGGCCTTGCCGCGGACTTTGTCCTCACCGTCGCCTCGAACGGGTCGAGTGCCGATGACGCGGTAATCGTTCAAACTCTTTGAATCGCTCATGATTTCTTCCGCGCTAAAGTTTTGCTGGCGTCCATCACAGCGCGCACTATTTTGTCGTATCCCGTACACCTGCAAAGGTTCCCGGCCAACCAGTGCCGGATCTGTCGCTCGTCCGGACACGGGTGCTCGTCAAGCAGCGCCTTGGCCGACATCAGGAATCCGGGCGTACAAATACCGCATTGCATGCCGGTGGCGTCGAGAAAAGCGCGCTGCAATGGGTGCAAATCCTGACCGTTGGGCGCGAGACCCTCGATCGTTTCTACCCTGCAATTCTCAATCTCGACGGCGAAAATGCAGCAAGAATTGACCAGGGTGCCGTCCAATATGACACTACACGCGCCGCAGTTTCCATCACTGCAACCGTCCTTGGACCCAGTCAGCGACAGTTTGTCGCGAAGCACCTCCAGCAGACTTTCACGCGGTTCGATAGAGAACGTTTCGGGCCTGCCATTTATGACGGCGGAAACTTTCATCTTGGCCGTCATGGCGTGCCCCTGGCGCGGCTTACCGCACCGCCAATAGCGCGCGCCACGAGTACGCTGACTAACTGGCGCCGATGTTCGGCCGTGCCTCGCATGTCCGTGATGGGCCTGGCGGCAGCAGCGCAGATTCGGGCCGCCTCCGCAATGGATTTCTCGTTCACGAGTTCTCCAACGAGCCTCTCGGCCGCATCGTTGACAAGAAGTGGAACGGGCGCGACCGCGCCGATTGCGATTCTTAGCCCTATAAAGCTCTTGCCCGCGCTATCAAGCTGCACCTGAACAGCAGCATTGGCGACCGCAATGTCCATCTCCATGCGCGGCGTGAATCTGAGAAACATGGCTCCTGAATTTTTCGGGGGAATAGGCAGGGATAAATGAGTGAGCATCTCCCCCTCCAACAAGCATGTCTTCCCGGGGCCCGTACACACTTCTTCCACCGCCACGCTTCTGCTGCCCGCCGCGCTGGACAGATACGCCTTGGCACCGTGTACGATCAAACTTGGCACCGTATCGCCGCTGGGAGCAGCGTTGCAGAGGTTACCGCCGATCGTGGCTCGGCTCTGAATCTGGATTCCGCCGACTACACGCGCTGATTCCGCAAGCGCAAACAGAGTTGGGGAAATCGCAGGATGCTGGTACAGCCTACGGCACGACACCGCGGCGCCCAAAGTAACGCGAGCACTGTCGATCGAGAGGCTCGTGAGTTCCTGAATCTTCTTCACGTCGATTACCAGGGTTGGCTTCTTTTTGCCGGCCCTCATTGCGACGACCAAATCCGTGCCCCCCGCGAGCAAACTGGCCGAACCGGGGTGCGCACCAATCAGGTCAAGCGCCTCGCGCAAATCACTCGGAGCGGCATAATCAAATTCGTTCATTCGCCTACTCTTCCGTTTTTAAGTTCTCCGTCGCCAACTCACTCATCAACTACGCAGTCTCGCGATAATTTCGGCAGCGCTCATTACATCGCCGAACTGCTGAATGATCGTCTCCAATGACCCAACGTGCTCGCGGTCGGATAGCGCAGCGCAGCCGTCCTCCACCATCACGACATTGAAATCCATGTCCCATGCGGCGCGTGCAGTCGCTTCGCAGCAGACATTAGTTTTTGTGCCGCAAATCAGCAGCGTATCGATCTGGCGGCTGCGTAATGTCCGCTCGAGTGTGGACGCCCCTGGGGCAAGACAGCTGTAACGATTCTTAACGAGAAATAGGTCGGTTGGCTGGGTCTCAAGGTCTTTCCACAAAGCGACGCCTTCCGCCCCCGGTGCCATGTACTCGATGGTGCGTTTGCGCACTTCTTGTCTCACTATGTTGCTGGTGAAATTCTCCCAATCAGTCTTGCCGCGATGCTCCCTGATCTCTGTCACGATCCACACGACATCACCGCCACACTCACGAACGACACCTGCCAACTGATTAATGCACGGCACGATCTCGCGAGAGGTTGGCACCTCTACCGGAGCACCTGGATTGCAAAATGCGTTTTGCATGTCGATAACAATCAGCGCCGTTCGCTCTGGCACCAGCTTATCGTACAAGTGAACTCGACCTCGCCTCTCTATCAAGCGGCGTGTGATCGACTCATCCAGACCCATGGGATGCATGCTTCATCGCTCCGCGTCGATGGACAATCGATCCTCGAGCCACGGCTCGCCCGGAAGCGCCAGTTCCGTATCCAACAGGACTCCACAGTTGGGGCACGAAAACTGCCGCAATAGTAGATCACGGGCAGTCTGGTACGGTCCCGGCATTTCGTTTACGGGACGTTCCACCAGCGCAGCACCCTTCTTCCAGTTGTCCGAGGCTAAGCCCAGCTTGGAGCCGCACCCAGCACAGCACACTTGCAGTCCCGAGGAACCGCACTCGATTCGCAATGTGTTCGAAAATCGCATGGGCTTACACAGTCGCGACGCCAGCCCGACGTGTTCCGCGCATTCGTTTACGTCGAGTGTCGGTGGCGTCCTTGTCCAGGGCCGCCTCAGGTCCTTGTATGAGCACACCGTAGATCGCTTCCGCTGCACCGGAGGACACCAATCCACTGTCGACATCTCGTCTGACTAGCTCCGCGGGCCGCTCTAACGGGTCGCCGTAGCCGCCTCCGCCATTCCAGCGCACGTAGAGAGCGTCCTTTTGCATCAAGGGATAAACCCCCCAATCCACCTGCTCGGTCTCCGCACCAATCTCGGCAATACTTTGGGGAGCGCCCGCCGAGTCCGAACAATCTTTGATTCTAATGTACGCGTTCGGCGCCCCGGGATACCCCGAACCCAGCCCCTCGCTCATCGGAAACCTCGAGCCCTTGCCCGACACCACGTAATGAAGTCCTCCGTCGGGCGCGTCGTGCGGCACGATCGCCAGCTCCATGCCCACGCCTCCTCGCCAGCGGCCAGCGCCGCCGGAATCAATCAGTCGCCGACGAAAAAGATAACGGATCGGGAAAGCATTTTCGATGGTCTCAACATTCGCCATGCGCGAAATTGGATTAGGAATCTCCCCACCAACGTCGATGCCATCGGCATTAGACCTGGCGCCGCCTGCGCCCGCGAACGTTTCCGTCAATATGCCTATGGCTTGGCGGTTGTGCTGGTTGCGCCCGAACAGGAACACGGCGAAATGATTCGCGTGCCAAACGGCCGTCGCTTCCGCGGCATATTTCTCTGTGGAGTTCAACAATTTTCCAATTGTAGTGCACGCCGCATTATTCACCGACTGAATGGCGCCAACTGTCGCGACGGACACGGGCGCCGGACGAGTGCAGTTCACAATACTGCCTTCCGGGGCGATCATTTTGATAGGACGGATGACCCCCTCATTCCACGTTATGTCGTAGCAGAGGAGCGGAAATAACGGCGCGAACAGCCCTCCTAGCGATGCCCATTTCGTGCAATTAATGGCGTTGTGACTCTGCGGACTCGACCCGGTGAAGTCGAAAGTCAAAGTGTCGTCGCGCTTGGTCATCGTGAGACAGACCCTGCTAATCTCGTTGCCGACATTCATGTACTGGCGAGACTGCCATTGGCCGTCGGGCAACTCTCGCAAACGGGCACGCAGCCTCCTTTCAGATTGCTCGATGAGCAGTCCACAGGCGCTATCCACGGTCTCATAACCGTACTTCTCAACCAGCGCCAACATGCGCTCCCGCGCAACATTGTTGCACGCGATCATAGAATTGATGTCCAGTGCGACCATTTCGGGCGATCGCACCATATTTAGAACCGTGTCCATGACGTCGGTGAGCAATTCGTGGCGCCGAACCAATCGCAATCCCGGCGAACTGAAGCCCTCCGTGTATATATTCTGAGCGTCGGGACAGAAGCCGCCCGGATTCGTCGCGCCGATGTCGTATACGTGCACAAAACAGGCGCTCCAAGCAATGAGCTTGCCGCAATAATGGATCGGGGCAACGAGATATACGTCGGACGTATGCAGTGCTGCCGTATAAGGGTCGTTCAGCAGATATACGTCGCCTTCTTCAATGGTCCCCTTAAAACGGCGGATGATCGCCTTACAAGCCTCCGCCGCGCTCGTCAGATGGTGCAAAAAACCTACGCCTCCCATCAGCAATGAGCCGTCAGCGCGATAGAGCGACACCATGAGGTCATGCCCTTCGTTGGTGATGGCGCTGCCGGAGACATTCTTCAAAGTGATTACGGCCTCATCCACCACCCGGTAGAGACGATGGCGAATGATCGAAAAGGTGACCGGATCTATGTTGCTCATAGTCGAATCTCGATTACGGTGTTTCGAAGCTCGTCGATGCGGGCAGACTGGCCCTCTTGCACGACGATGGTGGTGATCGGAGTATGTATTACAGCTGGGCCGGTCAAAACGTTTCCAGGGTGCAGGCGTTCGAAATCATATACGCGTGCCTCCCCGAAACGGCTGGTGTTTGCAAGAAACACTTTGCGCACGCCGCAGTAGGCTTTTTGTGGATCAGGACCCGCCATTGCCAGCGTCTCGAAGTGGGCCTTATCTATCAAACCGCGCGCGGTCAGGCGGAAATTCGTCATCTCGATGCCTGCGCCGCGATACGCTGAACCTTTGCCGTAGCGGCGTTCGTAAAGCGCGGCGAAATCCCGCACAACTTGTGCCAGTCCGTCCGAATCAAGCGGTCCGCTTGCTTGTACGGGGGTTATGATCTCGTGCACCTGCATTGAATACCGCAGACCAACCGAACGTTCGAGTTGGGTGCGCTCTTCGGAAAATCCCTCGGACTCTAATGCGATGCGAGCTTGACGCATTAGCTCGTCAAAAAGCTCGTTCACCCGGCGTGGAGAGGCTGGAGCCGTGAGCGTCTCCATCACCGAGTACTCATGCAGCACGTCGGCAGAAGCCAAGCCGAACGCACAGTTCACCGATGCCGTGTATGGTATGATTAGCCGGCGCACATTCAGCTCGGTCGCGATGGTGCTCGCCAAGATCGGACACGACCCACCGAATGCATGCATTACGAAATCGCGTGGATCGAGCCCTTGTTCGACGGTGATCTTGTGGATGAGGTCGGTCATCTGGCTAGCAGCAACTCGAAAGATGCCCATCGCCGCCTGCTGCATGTCCATACCCAGAGGCTCGGCGATTTTTCTTTGAAATACGCGCCGCGCTGCTTCCGTATCGAGCTTCATCGTGCCGCCTAAGAATCGGTCCGGATCGATGTAGCCGATAAGCAAAAGTACATCCGATATCGTCGGCTCCTCTCCGCCCAGGCCGTAACAGACGGGGCCTGGGTTCGCTCCGGCGCTTTGCGGTCCCACCAGCGGTACGTTGGTATCTGGCTCAAGATGCACGATGCTGCCGCCGCCGGATCCAATCGAGACGACGTTAATCTTCGGCATCGCGTAATGGAACCGGTCCACGAGTGGCTCGCGGGCATACTCCAGCATGCCTTCCTGGATGATTCCGACTTTGAACGTGGTGCCCCCCATGTCGGCCGCAATGACATTGCGATCGCCCATGATCTCGCCCAGGCGCTTGCTGCCGATGACACCAGCGACGGGCCCGCATTCCAACATGCCGACTGCGCGAACGGCCGCCTCGCTCTCCGGCAGCAACCCGCCATTGCCTTGCATCACGAGCAACGGACCCGGGTACCCGTTTCCTTTCAGCAGTTGCGCCAACTGGGTGACGTATTCGTGCACAACCTTGCCGGTGTACGCATTGATCACCGTCGTCGATGTGCGCTCATATTCACCAAGCGTCGGGGCGATCTCGTGGCTCGTCGACACATATACTCCGGGCGCCTCAGCCTGAATGAGTTCTCTTACGCGCCGTTCGTGCTGTGGGTTGACGAACGCCCACAGGAAACTGACTGCGATCGCGCTTACTCCGTTGACCGACACCAGTTGCCGAATTGCCTCGTACACGGCGCACTCATCGAGGCTCTCTATTACCGCGCCTTTATAGTCGATCCGCTCCGGTACACCGACGATGCATTTTGCACTTATCAAAGCATCGGGACGATCCGTTGCAACAGGGTGCTTGAGCGCCTCTTCGGCTAGCCCCGACCACCTCCCGTACGCGCCGCGTGTGACCAGCAAGGTGTCTTCAAAGCCGCGCGTCGTGATCAAACCCGTCAAAGCGCCTTTGCGCTCCAGCAGCGCATTGTCTACCACCGTGGAGCCGTGCATAAACAGGGTGGTTTGCGACAGCAAGTCGCGTACCCCGAGCCGCATGACTGCCGCGGCCGACGCGATCGAATTCATTACCCCGCGGGCAAAATCCGGCGGTGTCGACAAAGACTTACCGATGAAGACCTGCCGCCCATTGCGGATAACCACTGTATCGGTACATGTCCCGCCAACATCCGTTGCCACAATCAACGACATAGCTGCCCCAGGTTGTACCGCGAACCGAGCTCGGCACTTGCGACATCCATTCTACTAATCAGATTTTCATCTGTTTTACATGATAATTTACTAGGGGGCTTGAATGCAAGTTAGAGGCGGCCCCGAATTGGCTTCAGATGCAAGGATGACGCCAGGCTACGAGCGGGTAGAATGCGCATGTGTATCCACGACCTCACGGTGTAACCCTTTGAACCCGGCAGACGAGACGATTCGCGAATGGCACTTGGTACGAACCCACGCGGACAATGAGATCGTGGAGCTCGAGTGGATTCTTCTTCGGCTGATGCGATCCTTCAATCGTTTCAACGAACAGATGATCGCCAGCCGATTCAATATTTCGTTGAGCGCTGCAGAACTGCATCTATTGCACGTCATTCGCATGCACGACACGCCGAAGACCGCCAGTTCCTTAGCCCGGCTGCTCAATCGCGAGGACGATCAGTCCAATGTGCAATATGGGCTGAAGAAACTCCGGGACATGAAGATGATCCGGACTAACTCGAAGAGTAAGGCGACGACTTTTCAGTATGAGGCGACCAAGCGCGGCATTGAGATAACGGACGCGTATGCGGAATTCAAGAAGAAGTACATCAACGATGCAATCATATCGATCACCGAGTGGGAGCCGCGAATCGGCCAGACCAAAGAACTGCTACGGTTCATCACGGGGATTTACGACGAAGCGACCTACCTGGCGATGACGACCTCCGTCAGCCGGAAGCTCGACTGAACTCAGACCTGGGTGCCGACAGAATTAGTTGTGCGCGGCCCCTGGGTGTATTGACTTCCCTTCCAGCTTCTCGACGTAGCGAAGAAAGTTGTATTTGTCCTCGAGTCCGTCCGTCGGTTTACGGTCTTTCCACGCCCACTTGTGACCGCCCGGGCGAATCTTTGCGACCAGGTATGCCATAGCCGAGTCCGAAATGGCCCGCCCAAACGCCTCCGTGAAATCGTCAATGGTTTCGACTGTCTGGCAATTGAGGCAGCCCGCGCCCTCCGCCATTCTGGCCAGGCTAGTGCCCTTTGACGTCAGTGTCGCCATGCCCCCGATGTTTTCGTAAATGCCATTGTCCATAACCACAACGGTCAGATTAGGGGGGCGCTGTGCACCAAGCGTGCACAGGATACCGGTATTCATCAAAGCGGAACCATCGGTATCCAGAGCAATTATTCGTCGGTGAGGCAGCGACATGGCGAGCCCTAGTGCCGTCGATACGACCGACCCGAGGATGCTCATGAAGAAGGTATTGTTCGCCGCCTTGTGGTTCCACCAGTCGTCCCAGGTTCCACCGATCGAAGTAGTGAGCAAGTCCTTATCTGTTACGACTGGCGCGATCGCTCTTATGACGTCAAGTCGTTGCATAGGACAATTGCTCCGTGCATTCCCCGGTAAGCACCAATGCAACCGGCCATTGACTCGCATCCGCATGCTGGAAGGCCTTGCCGATGCTGGGCCTGATCTCCTCCAGTCTGCTGATCATCTTGTATGGAATTCGCAAAGCATTAAGCAAGTTTGCCATGACCTGCGAGTGATTGTGTCCCCACCAATTGCGTTCACCAAATTCCCCCCGATAGCTCATCACCATCACCAAGGGAATGCCGTGACAAAAAGCAAAGCGCGTTACTGGCTCGCAGCACTGTCGAATGCCAGAGTTCTCCATGATCATGAGCGCCCTTTTGCCCGCGAGATAACTGCCAGCAACGATTCCCGGCAAATCGGCCTCATTGCTGACGAGCACGTAGCGAATGCCCGGGTCGTTCTCGCAGGAGTGATAAATCGACTTCAGGAGGGATTCCGGTAACGCCGCCACCAAGCTGACATCTGCATCATGCAGTCCCGCCATGAACTCCTGAGCATAACTGGGCATCGCACGGTCCGGTGCTTGTGTTCTCTCCGGTGCCGCTGCGCTGCTGCGCTGGGCGATTTCGATTTTACTTTCCCGCATCTTTGTATTGAAGATTCCCCGGATCGATTATTTTACCATCGAGCACTACGAGTTCAACGCTGTTAATCAGCGCAATGTTCTCCAGTGGGTTTCCGTCAACGACGATAAGGTCGGCAAGCTTGCCCGGTTCAATCGTGCCCACTTGCGCACCTTGGCCGATCACGTCGGCAGCGGTCTTCGTGGCCGAAACGATGACCTGCATTGGGGTCATTCCCCCCGAGTTCATCAGTTCCATCTCTCGAACGACCGTTGCGCCATGTAGAATTCCGTTGTTTCCAGAATCGGTCCCCATCGCGATCTTGACGTTGGCCTTCAGTGCCGTCCGAAGGTTTGCCATCGCGATGTCCATACTGCGTTTTTCATCGTTCCTAAGCCCTGGGACATTATTGCGTTCGTTGACAACGCTCTTCGGATTGACGACTGAGTCGAAAAAGACCTCCCAGACCTTGCCGCGCAAAGGCGTGGTGAAGTAGCGGTCCGAGTGTGCAACGTAATCCCGCTCGACGATTGAGAGCGTCGGAATGTATGCGACACCGCGCTCCGCCATCATCTTCAAAACCTCATCCGCGCCAGTCTCCGCCATGCTGATACTGTGGACGATCACGTCTCCGCCGGCCTCGACAACATCTCGAGCCTCACTCGGAAAGGAAATGTGCGCGTAGACCTTCTTGCCGTTCGCATGTGCTTCCCGGATAACTGCCTTGAGAACTTCAGGCGACAGTTTGTCGCGATCGCAATCGTAACGAGACGTTGCCGATTCCGCTCGAGAATGAAAGATTTTTAAGCCGTCTGTGTTGGCTTCTACGATCTTATGAACGGCTGCTACTGCCTCTGGTTCGGTGCTCACCTGAAAGTAATACGGGCCGAGTAGGTCCAACACACCGATCTCATTTAGCAGCCTGATGGGGTGCGACCCAGGCGCAGTGATACCGTAGCCATTCCCATACAATCGCGGCCCGATCAGCCGGCCCTGCGCGAGCGCCGCCTTCATTTCCGAAAGCCTCGGGTTTGCCGCCATGTCATACGCCGTCGTGACACCGAATTTCAGGTACGCGATGAGGCTATTTTCAGTCGCCACCGGTCTGAATTCCCGCGGATCCACGGACCCCGCGCCGCTGGCGCCGATGTGCATATGTGAGTCGACAATTCCCGGCAAGATGGATTTGCCGCGCAGCGGTATCACTCTTGCGCCGCTGGGAATCTTGACGCGCGCGGCGGGCCCCGCCTTAACAATCTTGTTCCCATCCACGAGCACCGTCGCATCCGCTATTGGCTCACCGCCGGTTCCATCGATGAGGTAGCCGCCCACGAACGCAATGGGCGCGGTTCGCGCGAATAAAGGTGACGCCCAGAGCAGCATGGCGATCGCCACTACATACCGTCTGCGACTTGATGGACTCATGCGATCGCACCGCTATTCGTTTCCGCGGTTGTATCTAAACTCGATGCCATAGGTTCGGGGATCATTTTTTGACCCATTCCGCGGGAAGCCACCGCTGGCGAGACTCACGTAGTTCTGAGTGATCGCGTCCTTATCCGCCAGATTATTGGCCCAAATGGCAATCGACCATTCCGGGTGGCCACTCGGCCTGAAAGTGCCTCTCACACTTGCTTCGGAATAGGCGGCCTGAAATGCAGATGCACGCTTGTACGGGTCGTAATAGGCATCATCTTTCCAGCGCCAGTCGGCTCTCAGTTCGAATTCTCCTATCCCAGTAGTGAAACTCTGCGATGCGCCGAGTGTAATCATATTTCGCGGTGCAGATGGCAGGGGATTCCCTGCCAAGTTGAGTACTCCCAACTGCGGAAAGATGGGATCTTCGGTAAGGAACTCAGTGAACTTCGAATCCAGAAAGCCGTAGGTCAGATCGAGCGTCGTGCTCTTTCGCGGCTCATAGGTCAGCTCCGCTTCGAAGCCCTTGACCTTGGCCTTTGCGGCATTCGTAATCGTAAAGTCCAGCCCGCGAAGCTGGCTGACCTGCAAATCCTTGTAGTCGTAGTAGAAGGCCGTCAGGTTTGCACGCAGCTTCCGATGGAGGATGAGTGACTTAAGCCCGACTTCGTAGCTCCAAAGAAACTCAGGATTAACGGGCGGACTCGTGTTACCTGGCAGAATTTGCCCGCTCTTGAATCCCTTAGAGGCAGTAAAGTAAGCCATTACGTCGTCAACGAAGGTGTAATCGACAGAGAATCGCGGCGTTATGGCGCTCCACGACCTCTTCGCTTCCAGCGGAATGAAGGCGTCGACGAACGGCTGCACCTTGATCTGGAACGAACCGATGGTATGGCGCTTCTCATCGCTGTAACGCACGCCGGCCGTGAGGTTCAGTTTGGGTGTCGCGGCCCAGGTGACGCTGCCGAAAACCGCATAAGCTTCGCTATATGCAAATCCTCTTTCATCGAAGATATCTCCGGGCAGATCGCTGGCGAAACCGAATGGCACCGTGTCCGTTGCGTAAATTGACTCGTCGAAATAATAGAGGCCGAACACAGAATGCAGCCGCTGACTGTCTCGATTGAGCTGCAACTCTTGACTGAATTGATGTCCAGTGTTGATTAGAGTCGCGGGCCAGCCCGGAACGTCCGTTCCATCGAAATCAGACCTCAACACGAAGTCATGATCTCGATAACCCGTCAGTGATCTAATCATCCAGTCGCTGTTAACTTTGTAGTTAACATCGAGCGCAACCCCATAAGTTTTTGCTCGGCGGCTTTGCGGCGCCTCGCTTGAGATGTCTCGGACGTTGGGCGAGGCGTGGCCTCCTTCCACAACACCCAATAGAGTTCCGAACGCAGAACCGAATGTGTGAACCACTGAAGCCGCATCGTCTGCATGCCAATAGTCCGCCTGAAGCTCCGCGGTCAGATTGTCTGTCGCAAGGAATTTGAGCTTGCCCCGAACTCCATATTCGTGACGATCATCGATTTGCTGCCCATTGAAGATGTTGACGCCGAAGCCGTCCCTGTCCGTCTTGACTGCCGCCAGCCGTCCGAGCAGCTTATCTGGCACAATCGCGCCACCGACGCCGAATTCCCCTTCACGCGAGCTATAATTTCCAAGCGAGAGCCGCGCGTCGAATTTCAAATCCTCAGTCGGGCCGCGCGTTATAACATTCACTGCGCCGCCAGTGGCGTTCCGGCCGTAGAGAGTCCCCTGCGGGCCACGCAAAACTTCGACCCGCTCGATATCGTAAAACGCCGTGTTTTGTATCGCCGGGGTGGAAAGGACTATGCCGTCCTGATGTACAGCTACCGACCCTTCTGCGCCAGCGTTGTCGAGCGTCTTGCCAATGCCTCGAATGAATACCTTGACCTCGCCGTTATTGTGGGTGATGTCAAGATTGGGCGTCAGAGACTTCAATCCATAGATATCCTCGATGCCGTGCTCCGACAAGCTGTCAGCTGAGATCGCGGAGATCGAAAGCGGCACGCTCTGAAGATTTTCTGCGCGACGCTGCGCAGTGACCACCACCTCCGCAAGTTCCCCTTCGTTTGTGGAGGTCTCTGCCAAGGCGGCGACAGGTCCAAATAGCAGAACTCCGCAGCTGGCGCCGAGCAAAAAGAGCTGCATACCCTTCCTGTTTTCGTGAACCACGTTTTGGACTCCCCTCGAAAGTTTGAGGCACGTGTCGTGCTGTTCGGTGTCGAATATGTGCATCGGAACAACCCCCGCAAATAGACGCTCACTTTCTTTTGATGATATTTTGATCGGATACTAATTCGATACAAGTTTGATTGCAACGACCTCAGAAATTACCCGACAGAACCGTTGTGGGAACGCAACGACGTTAGCAAGGCTATCCACTAAGCGACGGCCCGTTGTATTCTAAAAACCACGTGCCCGTCCCGGAGCAATTGCAAGCCGCGACGAGCGGGCTGCCAGATCTCCCTGGCCCAGAAATGCGGTCAGCGCGGCGGCAAACTCCGATGGCGCTTCGATATTGCAAAGGTGCCCAACACCGGGAAGCACGATCAACCGGCTTCCGGCGATATGCGCCGCGAGGTATTCACTCAGCTCCTGCGGCAAGACGCGGTCTTCGGAGCCAACGATGATCAGAGTTGGGACGGCGATCAATCCCAGTTTCGCGCGAAAGTCCGTTGTGACCAGCGCCCGCACCGCTGCCTTGTAGGGCTCCGGTCTCAATGCCTCAGTGGACTCACGCAGCTTTTGACGCTCTTTTGAGCCTGCGCGCGATCCCGCGAGCACATCGACGAGCGACGGCGCAATATCCGCTAGAGTTTGCCCGCTCTCAAGCGGACGCAGACGCTGGGCAAGAAATGTCTCCCGGTCCTCCGCACTGAAAAGCGATGCACCCGCGCTGCTCGCGACTAATGCCAAGGTGGCTACTCGCGCTGGGCTGCGGAAATAGAATTCCTGGGCGATATAGCCACCCATCGATAGTCCGACAAGGTGCGCTCGCTGGGCACCGAGATGATCGAGCAGGGCGAGAAGATCGTGCGCAAAATCCTCGAATACCAATGGACGATCAGGGTCGTCACTTTCACCATAGCCTCTTGCATCCCATGCGACGCAGCAGAACTGAGATGCGAGCGGGCCGTCGAGTTCGCCGCTCCAATTCGTGCGGTTACCGCCGACCCCGTGAAGGAACACGATAAGGGGCCCGCTGCCGGCGATGTCATAGGCTATGCGCACCGCGCCGCGACGAAAATACTCGGTTCGCCTACTCACCGCTTGCGCTCCGGGAGCACCGCGATCGCCTCGATTTCGAGCATCACTTCCGGGAAAATTAGCGCACTGACCTGAATGCCCGAACTCGCTGGCCGGTAGTCCCCGAAGACCTCCTTGCGCACAGCCCAATACGCGGTCCGTATCTCCGGCGTCATCGGGCATGCAAAGTAGGTGACGAGCTTGGCGACATCGCCCATCCTGCCGCCCACGCGCGTCAAAACAGCCCCAATATTTAGGAAGCACTGGCGCGCCTGGACCGTAATGTCACCGATCCCGACCAGTGTTCCGCTCGGATCAAGTGCGATCTGGCCGGAAAGATAGACCGTATTCCCGACCCTAATGCCCGGCGCCGGCGGCATGTCTCGCTCCCATGACCACTCCGGCGGAATCGGTATAATGTGAGATTCTGGCATGGTGCTCTCTCCCTCAGGAGACTGGCGTACGCGCCGCAAACATCTCCAGGCGCTGCAACCGAGTGGCCACTTCATCGAGCATGAGCGTCACTGGGTCTATGACGACTCCGTAATCAAGGCGCGCGCGGCCCACCGATACGTACTCATCCAAAACATCGCGGAGTACTGCATGGGGATCGCGCTTCAGTGGATCGCCCCAGCCACCTCCGCCCTGCTTGCGCGCAAACACGACTTCACCGGGCTGTTGCCAATGAGACTCCTTGGCAACGCGCACCTCCTGCTGATCAGTCGTGCCGAAATTCGTGATCACCAGGTTTCCAACGCTATCGGCCCCTCCTACGAATCCCTTCAAGGGATAGCGCGAGTGTTGCACCTGCCAATGATTGCCAACAGGATTAGTGGTCACCTTGCGCTGCATGAAGTGTGCGGGGCAGCCGCGCCATTGCCCCGGCGCAGCGGTATCCAAGCCGTACTCGTTCTGCAAATACAGGAACGGAAAGAGCACCTCCATCATTTCAAATGATGGGATCTTTAACGAAGCATGCGGCGCTGCGTATGCCCCCCAGCCGTCCACGCCGTACGCGCCACCACTTGAAATGGGGGCTGCTGAGTAGTCGAAGCTGATGAACAATTCATTGTCGTAACGGACGTTGTTGCCAAAAATCGCATCGATCGTCAGATCAATGAATGCGGAGCCCGCTCGCTCGGGCGCGACCTTCGCGAGGGCGGTCATCATTGCTTGCCCGATGTCGTTGCCAATACACAGCGTCGAATTGCCAACCGGCGCGGGCGGATAGGGATTCACAACCGTCCCTTGCGGCACGACGGGTTTGATCGGGCGAAAGAATCCGGAGTTGACAGGAATACCCGCCAGTACGACCGCGAACTCCGTGTATATCCATGAAAGCGTGTTACCGAGCGCGCTATTGATGAAACCGCGAGTCTGTTCGTGGGTTCCGGTCAGATCGACCGTGCACGAATCTCCAGCCACGGTCAATGTTACGTCGACATTGATATCTTCGCCGCCGCCGAAGTCGTGGTCGAGAACGCTTCGCCCCCGGTATACCCCGTCCGGCCATCGCGCGATTTCCGCGCGTACGAGCTTTTCGCTGTAGTCGAGCAGGTAGTCGATGGCGCCAAGCGTGGTGACAAGCCCATACTTTTCGATGAGCCTCAGGATTCGATCCTCTCCGACGCGGCAGGCGCCTATCATCGCACTCAGATCGCCCATCATCGTCTCGGGCAAGCGGTTGTTCGCCGCCAACAGATCGAAGACATCCTTGCGCATCTCGCCCTTTTCGTAGAGCTTCATAGGCGCGAGGCGGAATCCCTCCTGCCAAATCTCATTCGCAAGTGAGTTGTAGCCGCCGGGTACCGGGCCACCCACTTCGACAAAGTGCGCTCTCACGGCGGGAAAAAAGACCGGTTTGTTATTGTAGAAAATTGGCTTCATCACCGTCCAGTCAGGAATGTGACTTCCGCCGAAGTAGGGATCCGTCGCGATGATCAGGTCGCCGGGACTCAGGTTGTAGCGAAACTCCTTTAGCATGGCCTCGACCGACGTCAGCGAGGCGAAAATGTGGACGGGTTGAGAATTGGCGCGCGCAAGGAGCTCGACTTGATTACCTTTCGTGTAGAAGATGCCGCTCGAATAATCATGAGCCTCGGAGAACACCTGCGACACAGATGTGTTCTCCATGGTTTTGCTGACCTCCTCGGAAACCGTCTCAAGGTACTCCCGGATGATCTCGGCGGTAATCTTGTCAACCATGACCCTGCTGCCCCCTGCCGCTCGTGGATCTCGTCAACTCGGCGCGTCTTCGCCTCGTAGCAGCCTCATCTATTGCACCGCTCGCATCCAGGATCACTCCATAAACCTCACCTGCGGCTCGCGTCGAGATTATTCCGTCGAGTACGTCGCGGATGACCGCCGCAGGTCTGCGCTCGAAGGGACTGCCCCAACCGCGTCCCCCCTCCATCGCGAGCGAGACCTTGACGAGATCGCCAATCGGCCTGTTCACGGCCACCGATTCGATCTCTGTCGACTCGCCGCCGCCTTCTAAAGCCACGCTGTTTTGCCGCTCGAGATCGCGTCCTTTGAGAACCACGGACGTGATCTGCATGATGCCCCCGTCCACGCGCGGCAGTGAAATGACGGCTGCCGTGCCGGGGCCGCCACGCAGCTGACCAGCGCCCGCGGAGTCGGGTATGAACTCCAGCGACTCGATCCGGCCACCGCGATCTGCTTCATATAGCTCGATCGATGGCAATGGTCGACGAGCAGTTGCGCCGGGAACTCCCCAGCCATCGCACTCGTTACTCCCGTCAGCTCCGCTTTGCGCGAAATTCGATAAATCAAACGTCTCCACCTGCTCAAGAGTCTGCCCGTGTCGCGCCTCGCGACGCGTCAAGAACAAGAGGACGGAATTCGCAGTCACTCGTCCAGCTTGCTGCGGAACGGCCTTCGCAAGTGCGATCGTGACAGCGGTGGCAATTTCGTGCCCGACATGCTGGTCGCCCCAGCCGGTCGGCGCCGGCAACCGAGGGTTTACCAAAGTGCCCCCGGGCATTACCAGCCGAATGGCTCGCAGGGCGCCACCGTTAAATGGAATTTGTCCCCGCAGCGCCGCTATTAGCGGCAGGAATACGCACGTGGCTGCTGCGGACTGCGTTGAATTGACGAAGCTCGTCGTCTGCGGCGACGTGCCGGTGAAATCCACCTCGACTCCCCGCTCATCGAATCGCAGCTGAACTTTGACGACCGCCCCGCGACCGCCTTGCCCGTCATGCTCAAGCGCATGCTCGCCCGAATACGTTCCCGTAGGCACGCTGTCGAGCAGTGTCCGCATGCGGCGTTCGGAGTAATCAAGACCTGTCTCGATGGATGCAACGAGATCTGTTCGCCCCTGGCGATCGAGCAGCTCTCTTAGGCGCTGCCGCCCAACGTTGATCGCGGCCACCATCGCCTGTACGTCGAGCTCGAAAGCGTCCGGATTGCGGCTGTTCAACGCAAGGGTCTTGAGGACGTCGCGCTGCGGCCGCGCCTCGCGCGTGATTTTCATGGGCGGGCAGCGCGCCCCTTCTGCCCAAATCTCGATCGCCGACGGATGAAGGTTGCCACGGAGGTCACCGCCGAAATCTTCTGTCTGCGCACACACGGCGACGTAAAGCGCTATGGTCTCACCGTCCGAAACGGGTGCAACCGACGTGAAGTTGCGCACCCCGGTGCCGCCTCCGTACGGATCGTTGGTCAGTAGTATGTCTTCGCCGGACAGATTGAATTGGTACTGCTCTACGATCAGCGCCGCGGTAAATGCCAGTGGGTACAAATGCAAAGCACTGCTGACCGCGACGATCTCTCCGTGCTCGCTTACGATTGCGGCTGCGCACTGGCGCGAGACGCTAACGTTCGGCGAGTAAGCAGTGTTCACGAGGATCGCCTCCATCTCCGCGACGATTGCCTCGAGCTTGCTGCGCAGGATGGTTGCTGCAACTGGGTCTTGAGCGGTCGACCGATTGCTCATAACGACATCTCAATCCAGGCTCTCGATCACGTACGTTTGGTAGTGATCGAGAACCGCTTCCTGGCCAGGGTAGATGACAATCGTCGTCCCCGGCTCTTCGATGATCGCAGGACCCGACAGCAGATGGCCGGGCTTCATCTTGGTACCGTCGTAGACCGAGACGTCGATGTACCGTGTGCCATCGAATTGAGCCATGCGAGATCCCGTGCGCGCTTCGAGCGGATTCTCCGCGCCGAAGGGCTGGCTTTTGTATCGGATTTTCTCACGGGTTCCGACAATGTCTGAGCGCACGTTCAAAATCTCGACCGGTTGTTCGGGCCGTTTGAAGGAGTAGAGCTGTGCATGCAGGTCGTGAAACTCCTGCAAAGTCTTCTTCAGATTAAGCTCCGACACCCGCTTCGTGCGCGAGCGAATGGGAACTGTGACTTCGTGTGTCTGGCCCACGTACCGCATGTCCAGGGCTCGATTCGACAGCACCTCTGAAACACCTTCCGTTCGTGAAAGAGTTGCTTCGGGGTCTCGCTCAATGTCTTCGAAGATTCTATTCAGGACTTCGAGATCCACCTGGTTCGACCGCGCGATGTAGCTGCGTACCTTGGAAATCTTGAAGTCCGAGATCAAGCAGCCGAGCGCGCAGAAGACGCCAGCGTTTCGCGGCACCAACACAGTTTTGATTCCGAGATCCTTGGCTTGCACGCCCATATGCACGGGCCCCGCACCGCCGAACGCCATCAAAGCGAAGTCGCGCGGGTCACGTCCGCGCGAGACGGACACGTAGCGGATGGCGTTGGTCATCGCTCCGTTGGAAATGCGGAAGATACCGCTCGCGGCATCCTCAATTGAAATCCCAAGCGGCTCGGCCACCCGACGCCAGATGGCGTTTCGCGCCGCCTCGAGGTTGAGGCTTATTTTTCCGTCGCCGATCGACTTGGGGTTGAGGTAACCCAGAACCAGATTGGCATCCGTCACCGTGGGTTCCTGTCCGCCGCGCCCATAGCACGCCGGGCCGGGATTCGAGCCGGCACTGCGAGGCCCCACGCGCAGCGCGCCGCCCTCATCGATCCATGCGATGGATCCGCCGCCGGTTCCGATCGAGTGGATATCGATCATGGGTGTCGCCACGCGATAGCGGTTTACCCAAGAACTAACTCCGATGTCTGGCGTCCCGTTCTTGATCAAACATACATCGTAGCTGGTGCCGCCCATGTCGACCGCTATGATGTCCTCAAAGCCGGACCAGCCGCCGACTTCAATAGCCGCGGTAACGCCGCCGGACGGTCCCGATTGAATGAGTTCTACGCCGCGTTCTGCGCAGTATGCGAGAGTCATCACACCGCCGTTCGAGAGCTTTATGAACAGGTGCCCATCGAATCCGCTCGCGCTGAGGCGGGCCTGGAGTCGTCCGAGATAGTTGCTCAGCTTGGGGCTTAGATAGGCATTCAGAATCGTGGTGCTAAAGCGCTCGAATTCTCGCACTTGGGGCAGCACTTCCGATGAAAGCGAGATATGCACGTTTGGCAGCTCTTCGCGAACGATATCTCTCGCGCGCCTCTCGTGCTGCGGGTTTTGAAACGAAAATAAAAAGCATATCGCAATGGACTCCACGCCAAGCGCCTTGAGTTCGCGCGCGGCCTGACGCACTTCAGACTCCACGAGTGCAATCTCGATCTTGCCGGAACTATCAACTCTCTCGGTTACGCCCTTGCGCTTCTGGCGATGTACGATCGGATGCGGAGGCGGCAGTCGAATGTCGAAATGATCTTCCTTGTATCCAGCGCGCAATTCGATGATGTCTCGGAACCCCTTTGTCGTAATCAATCCGGTGTTGGCTCCGGAGAATTCGAGCATCGCGTTCGTGACCACGGTCGTGCCGAGCACGAATGAGCTCGTATTCTTGAGGACCGTAGCCGAGTCGGTTCCGAACCGTTCCGCCACCATGGCGACAGCGTTAAGAATGCCGGTAGCTTCGTCGCTCGGTGTCGTCAGCGTCTTGCCGGCGAACGAATCATTGCCGCTGCGCACGACGAAATCGGTGAATGTGCCACCGACGTCGACGCCAATTTCATAGCCCATATGGTCCCTTCTCCTGCAATTGCCCCGGACGGTCTACGTCAGATCGATCACGGATGTCTAAAAGTCGGCACGCAAATGGCCCTGCCTCAAAATTCTGCCTCTTTTCGATACGGCGCCGTTTCGTAATGGATAGCATGTTATGGGTGATTGAGTCAACTGGAATTGGAACCCTCGCCGAACCGGTGTGGCTATAATTCGAGTTGTGGAAGTTGGACCCATTGATTGATCAACAGGACGCGCACCAAAAATGTCGAGAAAAAAGACGACGACGAGCATCGCCGAGAAGCAACAGATCACTCGCAAAGTCGCGGCCGGTCGACCGCGCGCACCGGAGGTGGATGTCGCAGTTCTTGATGCCGCGATGCACCAGATCGCCAAGTTTGGATATGGACGGATGTCAATCGACTCGATTGCGAGGGAAGCCCGCGTTGGAAAAGCAGCAATCTATCGCAGGTGGTCCTCGAAAGCTGACATCGCCACGGCGGCCCTTGCGGCCCGCATTGATGCAGAGTCTTCTCAGCTCGAGGCGGCATATTTTCGAGGTGGCCTTGTGCGAATACTTGAGGCAATTCGGCAGAACCTCCTCGAACCCAATACCATGGCACTGGTCGGCACGTTGCTGGCGGAGGAAAAGCAGACCCCGGAGCTGATTGCGCTTTTTCGCGAGCGGGTTTGGGGACGTCGCCGCTACATGCTGCGTCGCGCACTGGAACGGGTGCTTGCTGGCGGACGGTCGCGTCGCAATGTCGATCTTGATGCAGCGATTGACATGATCGTCGGCGCTCTCTATTCCTCCTACCATCGGACCGGAGCAATCCCGGCAAACCTCCCGAAAAAGGTCGTTACGGCGGTCCTCGATGGCATTCAAGCTCACCGGCCGGCCCGCCAAGGCATTAGACGAAAGTCGCATACCACGCACCGGGGTACACCGGCGCAGATACCCAACCAAACGTAAGAAGATGGACATGAAATCACTTCGGCGTCCGACGCTCCTGTGGGGACGAAATCGATTCTTCGCGTGGAGCATCGTCTTCAGCTGCACTGTAGGCGTCGCCGCGAGCTCCGGCCCCATCGTTTTGTCGAGCGCGGGCGTGCTGATGGAGGCATTGCACAAGGAATTCGGTTGGAACCGCGGGCAGGTATCCTTCTCGGTTACGCTGTATACACTGATCACAGCATTGATGATGCCGTCTCTTGGTCATCTGATCGACCGAGTTGGAGTACGAAGGATCGTGGTGCCGGCCATTGTTGTGTCCGGAGCGGCGCTTTGTCTGGTCGCTACCTCAATGCGGCTGTGGCAATTCTATTTAGCGGTTGTCGTGTTTTCGCTGGTAGGTTCCACTACCACTAGCCTCCCCTACGTTCGAGTCATCTCTATGTGGTTCGACCACCGGCGAGGTCTCATGCTCGGCATCGTAGCGTCTGGAATTGGCTTAGGATTCGGCATCGTTCCGATTGTAATGCAGGGCTTGCTTCAGCACTTCGGATGGCGCAGCGCGTACTACGGGATGGCCGGGGTGCTCGCAATATTGATCTTCCCTATTCAGCTTCTGCTCTTGCGCGATAGCCCCACGGAGTTGGGTTTGCAGCCCGACAACCGGCAACTAGCCTCGGTTCGAAGCGAAGAGTTGCCGATTGCAGGAGACGCTTTCAGCGCCGCAATCAAGACACTTCAATTTTGGCTACTCGTCCTCATCACCTTTGTATTCGCTTTCGTTTTCAATGGAATGACCGTTCATCTGGTTCCCATGCTCAAGGACAACGGAATATCTCCTTCTAGTGCTGTATTCATGGCATCGATGATGGGATTCTCCTTGGTTGCTGCTCGAATACTAATTGGTGCACTACTGGACTCAGTATTTGCACCGCGGCTAGCCATTGCCACATTTATGATTGGGTCCATCGGCTTGGCGCTGATCGCGGTCAGTGGCAGCAAGATTGCGAATCTCGTCGGAGCTGCCCTCATCGGGGTAGGTATCGGCGCCGAAACAGACATCGTCAGCTACATGGCGTCCCGCTATTTCGGAATGCGCTCCTTCGGAAAAATCTACGGGGCAATTTTCGGCTTCTTTTATCTCGGCACCGGGCTGGGACCACTGGCTCTGGGAGTTGCATATGACCGGCAAGGCGGATACACCGCAATTCTTATCGCTTACACCGTCCTGTGCATCGTCGTAACGCTGACCTTTGCGTTCTTCGGACCTTATAAGTTCGACAAGGCAACCTAGCCGTCCCGCACCATCCGACGACACCCCTCTTTACGCGAAGACCCTTCAGGCTTAAAGTAAATCCCCGACCGGGGGAGACTTGCATGAACATTTGTGGTTATCCGGGTCCGTACACCGCACACGTCGACACGTTCGCACGCGACAATTTGCCGCCGCCCGAACTGTGGCCGATCATGCGATTCGATCTGCCGGAGCTCCAGTATCCGGAACGAGTGAATTGCGGCGCGGTCTTATGCGACGACGCTGTACGCGAGGGGTTCGGCGACAAGCATGCGGTGATTGCGGATGGCGTAGCGTGGACTTACTCTCAACTGCTCGATTGCTCAAATCGTATCGCGAATGTGTTGGCGCGGGACGGCGGTGTACTACCGGGAAACCGTGTGCTTCTGCGCGGCCCGAATAGCCCCACGCTGGTGGCGGCCTGGCTCGCGGTAATGAAAGTGGGAGCGATCGCCGTCACCACGATGCCGATGCTGCGCTCGAAAGAGCTTGGGCCTATCGCAACGAAAGGGCAGATCGATCATGCGCTGTGCGATGCGCGTCTATTGCACGAAATTTCCGCCGTTACGGCAGAGACCGGACGGCTGGCGCGAACCATCACTTGGGGCGACGGCGAGCTCGAGTCCTTGATGGAGCGTCAGCCGGCGACATTCCGAAACGTCGAGACATCCCGCGATGACGTCTGTTTGCTCGCGTTCACATCGGGCACCACCGGGCAACCCAAAGCGACTATGCATTTTCACCGTGATGTGCTTGCGATGTCAGACGTTGTAGGTCGCCATCTGCTCGAGACGGCGCCCAGCGACGTATATACCGGAAGTCCAAGTCTTGCCTTTACATTTGGACTGGGCGCGCTGTTGGTTTTCCCACTGCGATTTCGGGCTTGCACGGCGTTAATTGAACAACCATCGGCGCAGTCCCTTCTGGATTGCGTCGAGAAATTTGGGGCTACGTGCATGTTCACCGCACCAACGATGTATCGAAACCTTTCTCCAATGACGAGCCGCGCGGATTTGCGTACGCTGAAACGGGCAGTCTCTGCTGGAGAATTTCTTCCCAAAGCGACCTCTGATGCTTGGTATGAGGCGACGGGCATTCGGCTTATTGATGGCATTGGATCAACGGAAATGATCCACATCTTCATCTCAGCAAAAGGATCGGCGATTCGACCTGGCGCAACTGGTAAGGCGCTGCCAGGATATGAAGCAGTTATCCTGGACGAAAACAATGACCCGCTATCGGCGGGGAATTCAGGGCGCCTGGCTGTGCGCGGACCTACGGGTTGTCGGTATCTTACGGATCCACGCCAAGCGAACTACGTGATCGGTGGATGGAACGTGACTGGTGATCAGTACCGCCTCGATGAGGATGGGTATTTTTGGTTTGAGTCACGCGCAGACGACATGATCGTATCTGCTGGCCACAATATCGCGGGTCCGGAGGTCGAGGCGGCTATGGTGGCACATCCTGCGGTGAGTGAGGTGGCAGTCATCGGGGTGCCGGACGAGCAACGCGGTCAAATTGTCAAAGCGTATGTGGTCCTGCGGCCGGGATTTTCCCCAAGCGCACTACTTCAGAGAGAGCTGCAGGATTTCGTCAAGCAGACCGTGGCCCCATATAAGTACCCAAGGGCGATTGCATTCGTCGACGAGTTGCCGAAGACGCCGACCGGAAAAATTCAGCGCTTCCGTCTGCGCGAGACCGGTGGCGGTGGCTGATCGGCACCTCCACTGCAACGCGGGGATCGGCAGCATTTAGAGGTTCATTCCGCCCGACACTTCGATGCGCTGCCCATTGATCCACCCGCTCTCGGGCGACAGCAACATCGCGACAGCACCGCCAACATCGTCGGCGAGCCCAACGCGGCCGAGGGCGGTCTGAGAGGCAATTCCTCGATTGACCTCCGGGTTATCCCGCACAGCGCCGCCGCCAAAGTCGGTCTCTATAGCCCCCGGCGCGATCGTGTTGACTGCGATGCGCCGCGGGCCTAGCTCCTTTGCGAGATAGCGCGTAAACACCTCGATGCCGCCTTTCATCATCGCATAGGCTGAATATCCCGGGTAGGAAAACCGCGCAAGACCCGATGAGATGTTCACAATTCGACCGCCATCCCTGATCAAGGGTAGGAGCGCCTGGGTCAAAAAGTAAGGCGCCTTGAGGTGAATATCGAACATCTGGCTGAATTGACAGGAAGTTGTCTCGGTGATCGAGGCGAAAATCCCGGTGCCGGCATTGTTGATGAGAAAGTCGACATCATTGCGATTCCAGTGGCTTTGGAGCGAATCCCGCAATGTCGCGGTGAAGCTATGAAACGTACTCTGCTTGGTGACGTCGAGTTGGAACGCCATCGCCTTACGACCGAGCCCCTCGATATGGCGAACGACGGCATCGGCTTCGTCCTTCTTCGAATGATAGGTTATGAGAGAGTCGGTACCGTGCGCAGCAAGGTGCATGGCCATGCTTTTGCCAAGACCGCGACTGGCTCCTGTGATGATGGCGATAGTCATAACGCACCTCGGTGGACCATAGTTGATTGCGGCCATGGTAACAACTTCCAACCGATAAGCGATGCCCTCAAAGCATCTCGTGGGCAACCCAGCGCACGTTGCGGGTCAGTCCGCGAATCCATAGCGTCTCGGCTGCAACGCGCCGATCAACTTCCGCTTCGATCTTTTTCAGATTGTGCTTTACGGGGTTGCCGTGATCGACCATCAGTTCACCACCGATGTAGACGCGCTCGAGATCCGGTTGGCTCGCGACGAGCACCACACTCGCGTAAGGGTCGAAGACGTGGCCAAAGTGGCTTGGATCGATCACCAGCAAATCTGCCAGCTTCCCCGGCTCAAGGCTTCCCAGTCTGTCCTGAACGCCCAACACCTCCGCCGAGCCAAGCGTATGCAGCTTCATCACGTCATACGGACTCATGATCGCTGCGCTCTCGTACTTGTCTCGGATCGCATACAAACCGACCCGCATGTTCTCAAAGGGGTCGACAAGATCGGCGCTGGCCTCACCGTCAACGCCCATCCCGATCTTGATGCCAGCCTTCAAGTAGGTTGGAATGTCGGCAACACCCGACCCCAACCGGCCATTCGAGAGAGGGTTCCAGCTCATTCCTGCGCCAGCCTTGGCGATCGTCGCGACGATATTCGCGTCCGTGTGGATCAAGTGACCGAAAATCATCCTTGGCCCCAATTCCGGTCCCAACATCCCGGTATCGACGAACCACGGAAACCTCGAACGCTCCGTCACCTGCGTATCCGACGCCTCCAGATAGTGTGTCTGGTTGGCGAGGCGGAATTCGCGCATCAGGATCACATCCAGCTTCGCCGAGCTGTCGTCCGGCATGAAGGCGGCAAAGCTATTGACCATGACAGCGAGGAGTCGCGCACTCTCCGATCTCGCTGCTGGCTGCTTGGCCGACCAGTCGAGGAAGCGCTTCATCGCCTTCTTCGCCGCCTCGATTTCAACTTCATTGGTTCCCGGACCGTGGTCGATGCCATGCACGAAGCGGATGCCTGACTCCTGCTCGGCCTTGAATTGAAATTCATTGCTGATCTCCGCCAGATCACCCGTTTGCGCTTGCAATGTGCCGCCGTATGCGAAGTTGTATGCCGAAGTCACCCCATGGCGCATGTGATCGAGGGCGCCCTCGAGCGTAAACCAGTAGAAGTCCTCCGGTTTCGAGTTCTTAAGGGCGTTCACGTACAGCGCATTGATCCAACCCATCAAAGTCTGGTCGGCCGCCAGCCCGCGGTAAGCGCTCTGCCAGATGTGACTGTGGGCTGAGATGAATCCCGGAACAATCCAGTGGCCCTGGGCATCGTAGGTCTGTCCGGCCTTCTGGCCCGGAGGTGGATCCCCCACCGCCACCGTCGCGATGCGGCCATCCGCCCCGACCACTATGTAGCCGTGAATCGGCGCAGTTCGCGACGGAGCCATTGTGAAGATGTAGGCGTTGCGAATGATCAGCCGTGGTATCACCTTCCCTTGGCTCTGAGATTGAGCGTATGTAGATGGGAATAGTAGGACATTGAGGGCCGCGACGCATATTATGCGCACGGCCACGCCTGTACTGAATCCAAATATAAGATGCGATTTCATACGAAGTTAATCACCTACTATCAGTATATCCTTGCCGAGAACGCGCCCAGTTCAGCATCAGTCCGATTCGGCAGTCGTGAGTTCGTGGCGCGTACAACTTTGATTCTTCGAGCCTGGGTACTCTGGCGAAACAGTGCCCAGCATGCCGAGGTGAACGGCTGTCACCTTCTTGGCCGAAAATCACCTCCACATAATGCGCAGCAAGGTCAACGGTCTCGATTCCCAACTCGTAGGAGGTCGACAATCTCCTTGCACAGGCATGCCGCGAATGCGCGCAGGATTCTGCGGATCTCTTGCGGCCCACACCCGAACTTCGTGACCCTCTACAGCGACAACATCGCCCTTGAATAGCTTGTGGTGGACCTTGAAACTGGAGCGGCCAAAGTCATACACGCGAGTCTCGATCAATACGTTCTCGCCGAACGAGGATGGCTGATTGAACGTGCCTTTGATGTCCACGGCCGGAAATCCGATGATGCCGAAACGCTCGATGAGCCTTGGCTTAAGCCATCCCACCGCCTCAAAGGCAGCGTCAGTACAACTATCGAAGATTGCGAAGTAGCGCGGAAAGTAAACGATGCGAGCGGGGTCACAATCGCCCCATTCAATGCGGACGGCCTTCCGATTCACTCGATACTGCGCCTCGATCGAAGTGCTGACCATGATTAACTCCAAACACAAAAATGAACCGCGCCGGGATTCCCGCAGACATGTTTGTGCAAGTCACGCCGCCAGCGCGTGATCTCCCCGCTGCCAATAGTACATCAGCTCGTACTCCGCTGGCGCCATATCCCCGATTGGTTCGAGCAGACGGGGGTTGTTGAACCAGTCGACCCATTCCAACGTGGCATATTCGACGGCATCCACGGTCCTCTCGGATTGAGCACCTCCGTTTTGAAAAGACCGATGATCGTTTCGGCCAGTGCATTGTCGTAGGTGTCCCCGGTGGAGCCGACGGAAGCCGCGATGCCGCAGTCGGCCAATTGATCGCTGTAACGAATAGACAAATATTGAACGCCACGGTCGGAGTAATGGATGAGCCCTTGGATATCGGCGCGGGCGTGAACGGCCTGCTCGAGCGCATCGAGCACCAGATCCGCCTTCATCGAAGTACTCGCCCGCCAACCCACCAGCATCCGCGAATACACATCGATCACAAAGTCGACGTAAACGAAGCCGCACCAAGTGGCCACGTAGGTGAAATCCGCCACCCACAACTGGTTGGGCCACTCGGCGATGAACTTGCGCTCTACCAGATCGGCCGGTCGCAGTGCGTTCAGTTCGGAAATCGTCGTCACCTTGAACGCCTTGCCGCGTGTAGCCCCGCTCAAGCCCATCTCGCCCATTAGTCACCGCACGGTGCAGTGCGCGACGGTAAAGCTTTCGCGCTTGAGTTGCTTCCAGACCTTGCGGGCCCCGTACGTGCAGAAGTTCTCCTGCCAGACCCGCTGAATGTAGCCTCGAAGCTCCACATCACGGCGATGCCGCCGCGGCAAGCGGCTCGGATCGTGTTCTCGCGCCTTCATTTCGTAGTATGTCGATGGGGCAATCGGCAACATCTTGCAAATCGGCTCGACCCTGAATCGGTCTTTGTGGCGATCGAGGTAATCGACCATCATTTGCGTCGGCGGTCGAGCTCCACCTAGACAAAATACGCGCTGGCCGTGCGCAAAATCTCGTTGGCCCGCTTCAGTTCGCGGTTCTCGCGCTCCAGGTCCTTCAGCCGTTCGCGTTCGGTCTTGTTCAAACCCGGCCTTTTTGCCCTCATCACGCTCGGCCAGGACGACCCAGCGATGCAGGGTCTGCGCGGCGCACCCCGGCTTTTCGGAAACCGAAACGACTGCTGCCCAATGCGAACCCAACTCGGCCTGCTGCTCCAATATCAGCGGGACCGCTTTCTCTGATTGTTTTCAATTGAGGCACGTATATTTTGTCCCCTTCCGAATAATTGGCGGAAGACCAGACCTCCCCGCTATCGCTCGCGGCCGCTTCCCCTGAAGCGCGCGAGAACCGCCGCCGTCGCGCCCTGATCCACCACCTTCCCCTCCTCGAGCACCAGCACGCGGTCGGTGAGTGCCTCGAGCGCCGCGAGGTCATGGGAGACGAAGAGGTAGGCGAGATCCTGTGTCTGCGAAAGATCGGCGAGCAACTGGAGCACCTGCCGTCGCGTCGCGGCATCCAGCGCGGACACCGCCTCATCGAGCACCACCAGGGCGGGCTCGACGATGAGTGCGCGTGCCAACGCGATGCGCTGGCGTTGTCCGCCGGAGAACTGGTGGGGATAGCGGTCCACATCGCCGGCCGACAGGCCCATGCTCTCGATCCAGTGCGTGACACGCTGGCGCCGCAGGTGGGGGGAGAGGGGTGACTCCAGCAGGTGCAAGGGTTCGGCGACGATGTCGCCGATGCGCCAGCGGGGATCGAAGCTGCTCACCGGATCCTGGAATACGCATTGCACCGCACGCCGGAGCCGCCGTAGGGACTCACCGCGCGCCTCGAGCAGTGATTCACCCTGCAACAGGATCCGGCCCGCGCTCACCGGTTCCACGCCCAGGATGGCGCGCAGCAGGGTCGACTTGCCCGCACCGGACTCGCCGACGATGCCCACGGATTCGCGTGGCATCACCGACAGGTCGACCTCGTCCAGGGCGCGCCGTCCCCGATGGCGGCACACCAGTCCCTGCACCGCGAGCAGTGGTGGCTCGGTGACCGGGCCATGCGCGGCGCCGGTCCGAAGGCGCGGCAGCCGCGACGCCGCCGCCAGCTCGCGCGTGTAGGGATGCTCTGCCTGCGCCAGCAACCGGGCGCTGTCCGCCTGTTCGGCCAGGCTTCCCGCCTGCATGACGAGGATGCGCTCGGTGTGCTGCGCCACCATCGGCAGGTCATGGCTGATGAGCAGCAGCGCCGCGCCCTCCTCGTGCACCAGGCGCAACATCAGCGCGAGCACGCCGGCCTGCGAATGCACATCCAGCGCCGTGGTCGGCTCGTCGGCGACCAGCAGCCGGGGACGCGGCGCAAGCGCCATGGCCAGCGCCACGCGCTGCCGCTGCCCGCCGGAGATCTCGTGCGGATAACGCTCGGCTCCCACGCCCTGCGCCGTGAGCCCCACGCGCCCGAGCATCCCGATCACACCCTGCACGATCTCGCGGCGCGGGAGGCGGTGGTGGACCCGCAACGACTCTGCGATCTGCTCGCCGATGTTCATCAAGGGATCGAGCGCACTGAGCGGCTCCTGGAACACGAGGCCGATGCCCGCGCCGCGCAGTCGCTGAAGCTGTGCCTCGTCCATGTGTTCCAGTGCCGCGCCGTCGAAGCTCACCTGGCCCGAGGCCGCGAGACCCGCGGGCAGCAGCTGCAGCAGGGCCAGCGCGGTCAGCGACTTGCCCGAGCCGGATTCGCCCACCAGCCCCACGCGCTCACCCGCGCGCATGCTGAACGAGACATCACGCAGCAGCGGCCGTCCGGCCGCCGCCACGTTCAATCCACGGACCTCGAGCAGGGGCCGCATCGGGTCAGGCCCGCACATCGAGGCGATCGCGCAATCCGTCGCCGAGCAGGTTCAGGCCCAGCACGGTGATGACGATGACGAGACCCGGGAACAGCGCGAGCGTGGGCGACAGCGCGGTGAGGGTCTGCGCCTCGTTCAGCATCCGGCCCCAGCTCGGCTGCGGCGGTTGCGCGCCCAGGCCGAGGTAGGACAGCGCCGCCTCGGCCAGCACGCCCAGCGAGAGCTGCAGCGTGGACTGCACCAGCAGGAGCGAGGCCAGGTTCGGCAGCACGTGCTGCAGGGAGATGGCCACGCGCCCCTTGCCCGCCACCTGCGCGGCGAGCACGAAGTCGCGCCGCCACAGCGACAGCGCCGACCCGCGCGTGAGCCGCGCGAACACGGGCACGTTGAAGATGCCGATGGCGAGGATGGCCGTGAGCGCGCCCGGCCCCCACACCGCCGTGATCAGGATGGCGAGCAGGAGCGACGGGAAAGCGAACACCAGGTCGTTCGCGCGCAGCACGAGTTCCGACCAGGCGCGTCCTTCGGTGGCGGCTGCCAGCAGTCCCAGCGGAACGCCGGCGCACAGCCCGATCAGCACGGCGAGCAGCGCCACACCCAGGGAAAGATGCGCGCCGACCAGCAGCATCGACAGCACGTCACGGCCGAACTGATCGGTACCGAACCAATGGGCCGCCGAGGGACCCATCAGCTTGTGCGCGATGTCCATGCGCGTGGGATCCTGGGGCGCCCAGGCCAGTCCGATGAGCGCGGCCAGTAGGAATGCGGCGCAGATGAGCGTCCCGGCGATGAGCGGACCCCGGGTCCTGGCGGGCTCGCTCATGCTCCACCTCGCTGGCGCAGGCGCGGATCCACCCACGCGTAGGCCACGTCCACCAGGAAGCTCACCATCACCACGGCCGCCACCAGCAGCAGCACCACCGCCTGCACGACGATGAGGTCGCGCTGGGTGATGGCCTGGTACACCAGCCTGCCGAGCCCGGGCAGGTAGAACACGTTCTCCACCACCACCGCGCCGGCGAGCAGGAATCCGAGCTGCAGTCCCAGCACGGTCAGCACGGGCAGCAGCGCGTTCGGCAGGGCATGACGCCACAGGGCCGCGGATGCGGACAGTCCCTTGGCGCGGGCCGCGCGCACGAAGTCTTCCTGCAGCACCTCGAGGAGCGCCGCGCGAAGCACCCGCGCGAGGATCGCCGCCTGCGGCAACGCGAGCGCCATCGCCGGCAGCGTCAGCGCGCCCAGCGCTACGCGCCAGCCGGCCTGCCAACCGGGAAAGCCACCCGCCGGCACCCAGCGCAGCGACACGGCGAAGACGAGGATCAGCAGGATACCCAGCCAGAAGTTCGGCACCGCCACGCCCACCTGCATCAGCAAGGAAATCAATGGATCACCCCAGCGTCCCCGGTGACGGGCGGCGAGCACGCCGAGCGGCACCGCGATCAGCACGGTGAGCAGCAGCGCGTACGCCGCCAGCGGCAGGGACACGGCGAGACGCTCGGCAATGAGCCCGCCCACCGGCACCCGGTAGGTGTAGCTGATGCCGAAGTCGCCGTGCAGGCAGCCGGCGATCCACGTGAGGTAGCGATGCAGGGGCGGCCCGGTGAGCCCCAGGTCCGCCCGCATGGCATCCACCAGCGCGGGCTCGGCCGTCATGCCGAGCATGAAGCGCACCGGATCGCCCGGCGCCACCTGCAGCACGAGGAAGATGACGACACTGGCCGCCAGCAGCGTGCCGGCCAGCACCGCCATGCGCCGCAGCGTCTGGCGCAGGCCGAGCAGCCGTCCGGCCGCTGCCAGCAATGCCGCGCCCAGCAGCCACGCCAGCCACGCTTCCCCCCGGAAGCCCGGGCTCGCACCCGCCTGTGCGGCATCGGCCGCCGGGATCGGTGCGGTCAGGTGCACGGCTCCCAGCGGCGTCGCGTTCAGGGGATCATCGAGCACCAGGCCTTCGATGCGCCGGTCGATGACGCTGAGCTTCGGGAACTGGAAGAGGAAGGCATTCACCGAGTCCTCGCTGATGCGTCGCTGGATCGCGGCGAGGGCGACGAGCCGGGCCGGTTCGTCAGCCGCGTCCCCGAGCGCCGCCAGCAGCGGCTTGAACCCGGCATTGGCGTAGCCGAAGTAATAGTCGTCGCGTGCGTAGATGTCGTAGTCCAAGGCTTCCGCGTGCTGGATCACCGTGGCATCGAATTCATGGCGCGCGAACACCTGGTCCAGCCACTGCGCCCATTCGATGTTCTCGAGGCGGGCCTGGATGCCCACCTGCGCGAGCTGCGCGGCGATGATCTCCCCGCTGCGCCGGGCGTAGGAAGGTGGCGGCAGCTTCAGCGTCAGCGTGAAGCCGTGAGGGTAGCCAGCCTCCGTGAGGAGCTGCCGCGCGCGCGACACCGAGTAGGGATACCGGCCGGTGAGGTCCACCGCGCCCGCGCGCTGCGGCGGGAAATGACTGCCGATGGGCTGGCCGTGGCCGAACATCGCACCATCGATGACGGCGCGGCGGTCGATGGCATGCGCGATGGCGCGCCGCACCCGCAGGTCATCGAGCGGTGGCCGCCGGTTGTTCAGGGCGAGCAGCGTCTCGCCTTCCGATCCGGATTCGCGCACCACGAAGCGCGGATCGCGCTGGAACTGCGCGAGGCTCTCCGGCGAGGGAAAGTTGGCGAACACCTGCACGTCACCGGACATCAGCGCGGCATAGGCGGCCGCCGGGTCCGGGATGAAGGCGAATCGGGCCGAGCGCAGCGAAGGCCGAGTGCCCCAGTAGGCGTCGTTGCGCACGAGCTCGACGCCATCGCCTCGCCGCCAGGCGCTGAAGCGGAAGGGACCCGTGCCCACGGGCGTTATCGCATTGCCCTCGGCACTGGCGGGGCTGACCATGACGAAGGCGGTCATCCCCAGGTTCTGCAGTAACTGCCCATCGCGATGCGAGAGCCGCAGTTCCAGCGTGAGCGGATCGACGGCCTCCACCGACCGGATCGCCTCCAGGCGTGCCCGCTGCGGATTGCGCGAGCCGGCGGCACGCGCCCGGTCGAGCGCGAATCTGGCCACGGCGGCATCGAACACCGTGCCGTCATGGAAGCGCACGCCACCTTGCAGCTCGAACCGGTAGTTGAGGCCATCGGCTGAGACCTGCCAGCGCCGCGCCAGCAACGGCTGCACCTCGCCTCCCGATGTGAATCGCACCAGGGTCTCGTAGACATTGTCCTGCAGGAGTTCGGCGATGGCCGCGGCCGGGTTGATGGTGGGGTCGAGCACCGGCGGCTCAAGCTGCATGCCGAGGACGATGCGGTCATCGCGTTGCACCGTTGCCGCGAGCGTGGCCGTCGCGAACAAGAGGCAGGCGATGCAGGATACGCCCGCCAGGGCGGCGAAGAATGCCGCGGGCAAGCGCCTCACGCGGCGCGCGACAGCAATGACCAGGCCGACATCGCCATGACTTTGCTGGACGCGATCATGTCCTCGATGATCACATATTCATCGGGCTGGTGCGCTAGGTCGAGGATGCCGGGCCCGTAGGCGATGCATTCCTTCAGGCGTCCGATGCGGTCGATGTGCTTCTGGTCATAGGTGCCGGGCGAGCAGACGAACTGCGCCTCGCGCCCCAGCACCGCGCGGATCGCCGCGGCGGTGCTGCGCGCGACCGGCCCGTCCGGATCGGCCAGGGTCGGGTGGACCTCGAACAGGTCGCGCAGCGTGTAGCGGAAGTTCGGCCGCTCCGCCGCCAGCCGTTCGAGCAGCTCGCGCACCTCGGCCTTGACGCGCAGCGGATCCTCCTCGATGAGGAAACGCCGGTCGATGACCAGGCGACAGGAGTCCGGCACGCAGGGCGCGGGCAGGCCATCCCCTGACTGCTCGGCGGCCCCACCGTGCAGGGAGTTCAGGTTCAGCGTCGAATGGCGCGCGCCTTCCGGCACCACCGGCATGCGGGTGCGGCGCTGCGCGAGCTGCGGATACAGCTCGTGCTCGAAGCGGTCGAGCACCGCCTGCATGTGCCGGATGGCGCAGTCCCCGAGGAAGGGCATCGAGCCATGGGCGATGCGTCCGTGCGTGGTGAGCTCCGCCCACCACACGCCGCGATGGCCGATGCAGACGCGATCCACGTTCAGGGGCTCGGGGATGATCACGTGATCCACCCTGGGTGCGGAAAACCAGCCGCGCTGCGCGAGATAGTGCACCCCGCCGAAGCCGCCTGACTCCTCGTCCACGGTGCCGGAGATCTCCAGGCTCCCGGGGATCGCAAGGCCGGAGTCGAACAATGACTCCACCGCGATGACCGCCGCGGCGAGACCGGCCTTCATGTCGCAGGTTCCCCGCCCGTACAGGCGTCCGTCGCGCACGATGGCCGCGAACGGATCCAGCGACCACCCCGCGCCGGCCTGCACGACGTCCAGGTGCCCGTTGAAGTGCACACAGGGACCCGGGCGGCTGCCCGCGCGTCGCGCAATGACGTTGATCCGGGGCCAGCGGTCGCTGTCACCCGGCGTGCCGGTGGCCCTCACGTAGCTCACCTCGAAGCCGCGGCCGCGCAGCCGCTCGCCGAGGAAGCGCGCGCAGGGTTCGTAGGCCTCGCCGGGTGGATTGACGGTGGGGAATCGCACCAGCTCCCGCGCCAGCTCCACCATGTCCTCGCGCCGCGAGTCGATGCGCTGCAGGACTTCGTCCGGGAGAGTGGCGGGCACGCTCAGTCCTCGAGCCGGGCGCGTGCCGCGGCCGCCTGATCCGGCAGGCCGAGCTTCTCGTACAGGCCCGCCAATGCAGTGTTGATCGGCACGCTCAGCGGATCCTGCGCCCGGCGCAGCTCGAGCTGCTGCTGCGCGAGGTTCAGATCGCCGCTGCGCAGGCGCGCATCGAGCAGGAATTGGTCGAACAGGTCGCGTTGCGCATGGCTGCCGCCCGCTTCGATCATGCGGGGCACCGCGGCGGCCAGGCGCCGGCGCGCAAGCGCGAAGTCGCCGCGGGCATGGGCGAGCAAGCCTTCCGCCGCCGGCAGCGCGGCTTCTGCCCAGGCGCCGCGCACGAAGTCCGGCGCCGTCCGCGCGCGTTCGCGGATGGCCTCGAGCAGCACATCGGCCTCCGCGAGACCGGCGCGCGCGAGGCCATACAGGTATTGCACGCTGAGGAAGGGCTGCACGGTGTCCTGCGCGCGCGCGCGAAGATATCCGGCGAGGTCCGTCCAGCGATCGCCGACCTCGATGCCGGCGAGTTCCATGCGGGCCAGGAGCGACACGGCGCCCACCTGGTCCTGCGAATAGCTCTTGAGCATGCCCCAGCAGTGCTGGTCGTAGATCTCGCGCACGCGCTCATCCCGGCCCTGTCTCAAGTAGAACACCGCGAGGTGCCACCAGTTGTGCGTGTACATGAACGAATTCAGGCCGGTCCAGGTATCGGCGACGCTTTCCAGAAACCAAGCGCCGTCCTCGATGCGCCCCCGGGTCAGGTAGACATGCGCCAGCGCATGCTGCGCCCAGGGCTCCTTGCGCTTGAGCGACAGCGCGCGATGGGCGCTGCGCTCGGCCTCCTCGAGCAGGTGACACTGTTCGTAGGCGAAGGCCAGCATGCCGTGCAGGTAGGGAAGCTCGGCATGCGCGTCGCGGACCGCCAGCGCACTCCTCAGCATGCCGGTGAAGTTGCCGCGGTTGAAGTCGAAGTACTGGTGGAGCTTGACCACCATGAGATCCTGAGGGAATCGGGCGGCGACTTCGTCGGCGAGGTGGCCCGCCTCGGGCATGTCATCGCGCGCCCAGGCCGACAGGAGCGCCACGTTCATGCGCTCGCGTTCCGTGACCGCGAATGCGAGACGCTCGGCGCGCTCCTGGTAGAGGGCCGCGCGCCGCGGCGCCTCCGGCGCCTCCAGGAACATCCACAGCATGCCGGCGTAGCACTGCGCCAGGCAGCAGCCGGGATCGGCATCCGCGGCGGCGAGGATGTTCTCGGCGCGCCGTTCGTAGGCGAGGAAGCCTTCGATGAAATCGTCGATGCCAGCCAGGGTCTTTTCGTCATCGACACTGACGGGATTGCCGAGGAAATCTTGGCGCATGGTCTACTCGAGCGAGGCGAGGAACTCCGCCACATCCGCCGCCGAGCGCTGCGGGATCTCGATCTGCGGCAGGTGACCCACGCGAGGATAGACCAGCAGGCGCGCGTCGGGAATCGCCGCCGCCATGCGGCGTGAGCTGGCCAGTTCGATCAACGGATCGACCTCGCCATGCACCACCAGCGTCGGGACTGAGATATGCGACAGTCCTTCCGTGGTGGCCGCTAACTGGCTCGAAATATCCACCGACATGAGGATGTCGCGATGGCCCGGCGCGCGCTGGAACTTCGCCCAGCGGGCGACCAGCGCCGGCGTGATCACCGACGGGTCGGCGACATCCACCTTCAACCCCTCCTGGATGAACGGCGTGTTGTCGATGCTGGCGAGGAGCTTGCGGCCAAGCGGGTAACGCAACAGGCGAAACGCCAGCGGCACCGCCTTCGGCGGCCCTTCGGGCGGGAAGCCGGCGGCATCGAGCAGGATCAATGCCTTCAGATGCGCAGGCGTGCGTCCTGCCACGTGGATGGCATAGCGCCAGGCGACGCCGCCGCCCATGGAGTTGCCCGCCAGGGCGAACGAATCGAGCTGCAGCCGCGCCGCGACCGACTCCACCACGTCCACCAAGGCGTCGGCATTGAGCCGGTAACCGGCGGGCGCACGGGTGAGCCCGTGGCCGGGAAAATCCAGGCTGATCAGCCGGTAACGGTCGCCGAGCGCGGCGACCCAGCCCTCCCAGCTCGTGAAGGAGTCGCCATAGCCGTGCAGCAGCACCAGCGCCGGGCCGTCCGGCTTGCCCTCGTCGCGATAGTGCACCCGCACCCCGCCCGGCAGGTCGATGAAATGCGAATGCGCATCGGCGTACTGCTGGTCAAGGGTTTCGAAGGGGATGTCGGGGCCTCGATAGCGCACCCACGCCGCCACCGCGAGCAGCAGCAGCAACGCGAGCACACCGGCGAGGATCTTCAGCATGGCAGCGCCCCGCGCACCTGGTTCAGAAGGAATAACTCAGCCGCAAGCCGAAGGTGGCCGGTTCACCCGCTGCCGCGATGATGGCGGTCTCGTCCAGGAAGAAATTCTTGGTGAGGTAGTACTTCTCGCTGAACAGGTTGCGTCCCCAGAGCGAGGCGCGCCAGTTCGCACCGCTGGCCGGCGCGATTGACAGGCTGGCATTCACCAGCCAGTAGGACGGCAGCGTGTGCTCGGGCAGCGTCAGCAGGAATAGCTGCTTGTACTGGTCGTGGTAGCTGTAGTTGCCTTCCGCCCGCAGCTTGTAGTCACCGAACTTCCAGGAGAAGGCGACGTCCCCGCCGTAGCTCAGCTTCGGGATGTCGAGGTCACGACCGTTGAAGTCCACCAGCTTGCGGTTGAGGATGGTGTCCTTGAACTTGCCTTGCTTGTATCCCGCGTACTGCCCGATCTCCAGCGCTTCCGTGGGCCGCCAGGTGAGCTCCAGCTCTCCGCCGCTGATCTTCGACTTCGGCGCATTGACGAACTTGCCGACGTAGGTGTCCACGGGTCCGGCGGGTCCCGCGACCGTGAACTTCTCCGCCGAGAGCACCTGCTGGTCCTTGTAGTCGTAGTAGAACACGGCCGCATTGACGCGCAGCGTGGGTGTCACATCCGACTTCACGCCGAGTTCGTAGGCCACGAGGGTCTCCGGCTTGAAGGCGTTCGCCGCGCGCGGATCGAGCGTGTTGTGCGTGGTGAACCCACCGGACTTCACGCCCCGACTGATGCTCGCATACAGCAGGCTCCTGTCCGCCAGCTTGTACTCCACGCCCACTTTGCCCGAGGTGTCCGAGTTCGACAGGGAGCGATCCTGCGCGCCACCGGTGAAGGACGGGATTTCCACGCCCGTCACCGTGAGGAAGGTGGTGTTGAGGCCGGTGAGATCCCGGCTCTCCTGTTCCTGGCGCAGCCCGAGAATGCCCTTGAGTGCATCGGTGAACTGGTAGTTCACCTGCGCGAAGACGCCTGTGGACTTGCCCTTTTGCTCGTAGGAGGTCGTGGCCAGTCCGCCGAAGGGGCTCTCGCTCAGGTCGTTGAAGAAGAACTCCTTCAGCTTCTCGTTCGAGTAGTAGACTCCGCCGACCCAGCCGAACGGTCCCGTGCCCACCGAGGCCAGCCGCAGTTCCTGCGAGAACACCTTGGCATCGCTGCGGAAGAACACGTCGGTGACGGCGTACTGCGTGCCATCCCAGTCGGTGAGCTCACGGCGCAGCAGCTTGTTGAAGGCCGTGATGCTGGTGAGCTTGCCGAAGCCGAGGTCGACGTTCGCGGTCAGATCCGCGCCATTGTTGTCGTTGTTGACGCCCGGCTTCTGGCTCGCGCGCAAGCCAAGAGAGGCGGCGAAGCTGGGCCGCAGGCTCCAGCCCGTCACGTAGGGGTTCGTATCCGCCGGCAACACCGGCGGATTGCCAGGCACGGCCGACGATGGGGTGAAGAGTTGCATGCCCTGTCCATCCGATTTGTCCTTCGAGCCGTGCAGGTTCAGCCGCAGATCCAGCGCCTCAAGCGGATTCCATTCGAACTGCAGGCGCAGTGCATACCGTTCCCGGTCACCGAGCTTCTCGCCGGTGAGTCGATTGCGCTGCCAGGCGCCACCCTGCTCCACCGCCCAGGACAGGCGACCGAGCAAGGATTCCGCGAGCGCGCCCGACACATAGCCTTCTCCGCTCCAGGCATCGTGCGACCCGTAATCCGCGGTGATGCCGGCGTGGAAGTCCTTGGTGGGTCGATTACTGATGAAGTTGACGGCACCGCCTGTGGTATTTCGACCGTACAGGGTACCCTGCGGGCCGCGCAGCACCTCGACTCGATCGATATCGAACAGTTGACCCTGCGTCTGGATGGGCAGCGGCAGCGCGACCTCGTCGATGTTCACCCCGACCGGCGAGCTATTATTCGAGGTGTAGTCGATGAAGCCCACGCCCCGCAGCCGGAACTGCGGCTGTCCACTGCCGAAGGCTGGTTCCACCTCCAGGCTCGGCGTCGCGTTCTGCAGGTCGTTGACCTTGGCGATGCCGCGCTCTTTCAGCGCATCACCACCCACCACGGACAGCGCGATGCCGACGTTCTGCGCCGACTCCACCTTGCGTTGCGCCGTCACCACAATCTCCTCCAGCCGAGTGGACTCCGCGAAGGCGCTTCCCAGCGCCAGCACGGAGGCGCTTCCCACCATCACCGCCAGAATGCGTAAGTTCATCCCCTATCTCCTGCAAAGAACTGCCCGTACAGCGATTCACCCTGTCTGTCGCCATCGTGAGCCCCCACACGATGCGCGTGAACTGCCGTTTGCTCAGGTTTTCATTCACTCCGGTTATAAGCGAAGGATGCACTCGCCGCCAGCGCGCTCAATCTGAACAAAGACGACGCAAACCAGCGCGTCCAGCGGATTAGGATACTGTAAATACCATCAGTGGAGGAGGCAGCCATGGACGGTTCCGCTCAGAACGAATCCGCCACAGTTCCGCTGGAACTGCTGGAAGCGAAGATCACCGAGCTTGCCACGCACATTCACTCGGTGGAACACCGCTGGCTGCTGTTGATCGCGGAATTCGACCGGCGCCGTGGCTGGGCAGAAGGCGCCTTCGTCTCGTGTGCCCATTGGCTCAACTTCCACTGCGGACTGGACCTCGGGGCGGCGCGGGAACGGATTCGCGTCGCCCATTCGCTGGTGACCTTGCCTCGAATCTCCAAAGCGATGGCGGCCGGCCAACTGAGTTACTCGAAGGTGCGCGCGCTGACTCGAATCGCAAGCCCGTCGACTGAGGCCGAGCTGCTCGAGATCGGCCGCAGTGGCACGGCTCAGCATGTCGAGCGGCTCGTGCGGCAGTACCGGCGTGCTGAACAGGAACTCGCTCTTTCGCAGGAGGCCTGCCAGCAGGTATCCCGCGAGGTTCACTGGTACTTCGACGAGGACGGTAGTGTCGTGCTCAAGGCGCGCCTGCCGGCCGTCGCGGGCGCCGTGATGATCAAGGCGCTGGAGGCTGCCCGCGATCAACTGCACCGGAGTGACGTTTCTGCAGAAGCGTCGGGGAGTGGGCCTGGGGCGCTGCCGAGTCTTGCCATGCGCAGCGCGGACGCTCTCGCGCTCATCGCCGAGTCGTACCTGAGCGGGGGATCATCCGACTGCAAGAGTGCGGATCGCTACCAGGTGGTACTGCACGTCGATTCACAGACCCTATCAGACGATGATGATGGCTGTTGCGAGATCGAGAATGGTCCCGCCATCGCCGCTGAAACGGCTCGCCGGGTTGCCTGCGACTCATCGCGCGTCGTCATTCGCGAGAACGAGCGAGGCGAGCCGCTGGATATTGGGCGCAGGACTCGAACGGTTCCGTCGGCCATACGGCGGGCACTGGCCCGGCGCGACCGCGGCTGCCGATTTCCCGGTTGCGAGAACCAACGATTCCTCGACGCGCATCACGTGCACCATTGGGGGCGCGGCGGCGGCACCTCCTTGCCGAACCTGGTGATGCTGTGCCGGTTCCATCATCGTGCCGTGCACGAAGGTGGGTACTTCATTCGCTCCACCGCGGAAGGATCACTGGAGTTCTATAGACCAGATGGTCAAATTGTCCCCTCACGCCCGCCAGAGCCGGCAATGGCGTGATCAGACGCAGCGACCGCCATCCACCTCGAGGCAGGCGCCGGTGATGAACGAAGCTTCGTCGGAGGCCAGGTACAGGCAGGCGGCGGCCACATCCGCCGGCGTCGACAGCCGTCCCAGGGGGATGGTGGCCAGGAAGCGCTGGCGGTTCTCCGGGGTGTCGGGCACCCCCATGAACTGCTCGGTCAGGCCGGTGGGACCGAGCACCGGGTTCACGCAATTGACGCGGATGTTGTCGCGGGCCAGCTCCGCCGCCATTGACTTGGAGATGACCAGCACCGCCCCCTTGGTGCCGTTGTACCAGGTGAGGCCCGGCCGCGGCCGGATCGCCGCGGTGGAGGCGATGTTGACGAACACCCCGCCGCCCGCCTTGCGAAAATGCGGCACGAAATGCACGGCTGACAGGTAGATGCTCTTCACGTTCACCGCGAAAATGCGGTCGAACTCCGCCTCGGACACCTCGAGCATCGGCCGGTTGCGGTGCGCGATGCCGGCATTGTTGATGAAGATGTCCACGGTATCGTAGGCCGCGAGGGAGGCTTGCAGCAGCGCGCCCATGCTCGCGTGGCTGGACACATCCACCGGCACGAAGCTCGCCGCGCCGCCAGCCTCGAGGATGGCCGCGACGACGCGCTGGCCGCCGGCCTCGTTGAGGTCGGCGACGATGACCTTCGCACCCTCCTGCGCGAAGCGCCGCGCGATGCCTTCACCGAAACCCGAGGCCGCGCCGGTGACGACGGCGACTTTGCCCGCAAGACGCATGTCCTACACTCCGTGCCGGATGGCGATGGTCTTCAAGGTGGTGAAGCCGAGCAGCGCCTCGAAGCCCTTCTCGCGGCCATGGCCGCTGGACTTCACGCCGCCGAACGGCAGTTCGACGCCGCCGCCGGCGCCATAGTTGTTGATGAACACCTGGCCGCAACGCAGGCGCCGCGCGAGCCGGAGCTGGCGCGCGCCATCCGCCGTCCAGATGCCGGCGCACAGGCCGTACGGCGTGCCATTCGCGAGGCGGACCGCCTGTGCTTCGCTCTCGAAGGGCATGGCGATGAGCACCGGCCCGAAGATCTCGCGCTGCGCGAGCTCGTGGTCCGGCGGCACGTCGCGCAATAGCACGGCTTCCTGATAGAAGCCGCCGGGCGGGGATTCCGGCATCACCGTGCCCTGCGCGGCCACGGCGAGGCCATCGGCGATTGCGCGCGCCAGGAAGGCGCGCACCTGCTCGTACTGCCGCCGGTTCACCAGCGGGCCCATGTCCGGATCGAGCGAGGCGGGGCCTGAGCGCAGCTGGCGAAACCGTGCGACGAGGCGATCGAGCAGCGGCTCGTACGCGCCCCGCTCGACCAGCAGCCGGCTACCCGCCGAGCAGGTCTGCCCGCAGTTCTGCGCAATGGCATTGACGATGACCGGCGCCGCCGCATCAAGATCCGCATCCGCGAACACGATCTGCGGCGACTTGCCGCCGAGTTCGAGCACCACCGGGCAGTGACGCTCGGCCGCGGCATGCGCCACCAGCCTGCCGGTGGCCGTCGAGCCCGTGAAGGAGAGATGATCGACGCCGGCGTGGGCGCTGAGCGCGGCGCCGGCTTCCCCACCCAGGCCAGTCACGACATTGATCGCGCCGGCGGGAAACCCGGCCGCGGCGGCGATTTCGGCGACCTTGAGGATCGACAGGCTGCCATCCTCGGCGGGCTTGACGATGCAGGCATTGCCCGCGGCCAGCGCCGCCCCCGCGCTGCGGCCGAACACCTGCAGCGGATAGTTCCACGGCAAAATGTGGCCGGTGACGCCATGCGGCTCACGCAACGTGAGCACCGTGTAGCCGGACTGGTAGGGCAGGGTCTCGCCGTGCAGCTTGTCGCAGGCGCCGGCGTAGTACTCGAAGTAGCGCGCCAGCACCACGGCATCGTTGCGCGCCGTTCCCAGCGCCTTGCCGGTATCGCGGGCCTCGAGCAGCGCGAGTTCCTCGCCGTGATCGAGCAACGCCTGCGAGAGCTTCATCATCAACCGGCCGCGTTCCAGCGCGGACAGCGCGCCCCACGCGCCTTCGAAGGCCGCGCGGGCGGCTCGAACCGCCGCGTCCACGTCCCGGGCGCCCCCGCGCGCGATGACCGCGAAAGGCTGCCCATCGCAGGGATCGATGACGGGCAGGGTCTGGCCATCGAGCGGCGCGACGCGCTCGTTGGCGATGAAATGCGAGGCCGACATGGCCGCGAGCATTTCGAAGCCTCAGGCCGCCGCGCCGGTGAGCCGGATCAGCAGGCGGTTGAGGCGCTGCACGTAGTCCACGGGATTGCCGATGCGATCACCTTCCACCAGCGCGGCCTGCTCGTACAGGAGCGTGGCCAGCTCGCCGAAGGATTCGGCATTGCTTTCGCGATCGAGGAACTTCACCAGCGGATGGCCGACGTTCAGTTCGAGGATGGGCTTGCCCGCCGGCATCTTCTGGCCGGTGGCCTCCAGCAGGCGGCGCATCGCCGCATCCGGTTCATTCTCGCCCACCACGAGACAGGTCGGGGAGTCCTTGAGACGGGTGCCGATGCGCACCTCCTCCACCTTCTCGCCCAGTGCGTCCTTGACGCGCTTGAGCAGGCCCTTGCTCTCCTTGAGATCGTTCTCCTTGCGCAGCTTGTCGAACTCGGTCTCGAGCTTGCCCAGGCCAAGATCACCGCGCGCGGCGTTGCGGAAGGACTTGCCCTCGAACTTGCCGAACTGTTCGCTGATCCAGGCGTCGATCCGGTCCGCGAGCAGCAGCACCTCGATGCCATGCTCCTTGAGCTGCTCGATGTAGGGCGAGCCGCGCGCAGCCTCGACGCTGTCGGCGATGAGGTAGTAGATGTGTTCCTGGTCCTGCTTCATGCGCGACACGTAGTCGGCCAGGCTCACCGTGGGTTCCTGCGCCGCCTCGTGCGTGCTCGCGAACCGCAGCAGCGGCAGGATCTTCTCGCGGTTGCCCGAGTCCTCGGCGATGCCCTCCTTCATGACCTGGCCGAACTCCTTCCAGAACGTGCGGTACTTCTCCGCATCGTCGGCCGCGAGCTTCGCCAGCATCTCCAGCACGCGCTTGGTGAGCCCGCTGCGGATGGCCTCGACCTCCGGGTCCTGCTGCAGGATCTCGCGCGAGATGTTCAACGGCAGGTCGCTGGAATCGACCACGCCCTTGATGAAGCGCAGGTACAGCGGCAGGAACTGTTCGGCGTCGTCCATGATGAACACACGCTTCACGTAGAGCTTCAGACCGCGCGGCGCCTCGCGCTGCCACAGGTCGAAGGGCGCGTGGCCGGGCACGTAGAGCAGGCTCGTGTACTCGCGCCGTCCCTCGACGCGGTTGTGGCTCCAGACCAGCGGATCCGAGAAATCATGCGACAGGTGCTGGTAGAACTGCCGGTACTCCTCCTCCTTGATCTCCGAGCGGGGCGCGGTCCACAGCGCCTGCGCCTGGTTCACCGTCTCGTATTCGAGCGTGGCCTCGCCGGTCTTCGGCATGAGGATGGGGAAGCCGATGTGATCGGAGTAGCGACGGATCAGGCCGCGCAGGCGGAACGCGTCAGCGTATTCCTTGGCCTCGGGCTTCAGGTGCAGCACGATCTTCGTGCCCCGCTCGGGCAGCGTGACCGTCTCCACCTCGAACTCACCCTCGCCGCGCGACTCCCAGCGCACGCCGGCCTCGGGTGCTTCGCCCGCCTTGCGCGAGAACACCTCGACGCGCTCTGCCACGATGAACGCCGAGTAGAAGCCCACGCCGAATTGGCCGATCAGCTGCGAGTCCTTCTGCTGATCCCCGGAAAGCTGCTGGAAGAAGGCCGCGGTACCGGATTTCGCGATGGTGCCCAGGTGCGAGATCGCCTCCTCCCGGCTCATCCCCGCGCCATTGTCGCGAACCGTGACCGTGCCATTGCCGCCGGCATCGGTATCGATCCAGATGCGAAGTTCCGAATCCTCGCCCAGCAGGGCCGGATCGGCGATCGCCGCGAATCGCAGCCGGTCATTGGCATCGGAGGCGTTGGAGACGAGCTCCCGCAGGAAGATGTCGCGGTTGCTGTACAGCGAATGGATCATCAGCTTCAAGAGCTGCCTGACCTCGGTCTGGAACCCGTGCTTCTCGACTGCCATGGATCACCTCATCCTCGAAACCGGGGCGATGATGGAGGCAGTTTCGGCAGGCTTCAAGGTCCCCCTTTCGCCCCGTCCCGGCCGGACCGGCCGAGGCGCCCGTCAATGAGCGTCGAAAAAGGACTTGACCGCACTCAGGCAGAAGGGCGGGACGAGCTGCGCGTGATAGGCCTGCAGCACGGCCAGGTCCCCACCGTCGGTGGCCCCGCCCGCCACGGCCGCCACCCGCACCGCATTCTTCGCGGCGGTGAAGCCGTTCTTGAGGTCAGCGTAGGGGTCGGAAGGCGCGACCGCCGAATCCACGTCCAGCACCACCGGCGCCGTGGCCGGCGGATGGTCCGTCCAGTACTGCTGCATGAGCTGCGTGTTCAGGTAGAACACTGTCGGGTCGGCATTGCCGCCGCACATCAGGACCGGCGCGGTCGGGGTCCAGGCGCGCAGGTCATTGGTCTTCAGGTCCTTGCGCAGCGGCTGGGCGGGGTTCGAGGGCGGCATGCCGTCGGTGCGGGTGGGGAAACCTCCATCCGGCGCCGTTCGCGCATCGTCGAGGTACGCCTTGCGGTAGGCGTTGGTGACGAGATGCGCGGTGGCGAAGCCGCTGGCAAAAACCGACGCCAGGTTCGCAGGCGCCGTGGCCGGCGTGAACGCGGCGTAGGCCGGGTCCGGCGAGGTCGGACTGAACAGCGCCGAGGGAAGCTTGCCCTGGGCCTGCAGGTCCGTCACCGCCGTGGCGCCGGGCAGCAGGTCCTCGAAGGACGGCGCATAGGCCGGCTCGATGGCATCGCCCACCGCCGGGTACACATCCCCATAGACGTGCTGGTAGGCGTTCATGAGCAGGGCGATGTTGGCCACCGCATTGTCACTCACCTGCCCCTCGAAGATGGCATCACCGAAGGCGCTCAAGGCATACGGCCCCGACATGGGCGCGGCAGCCGTCACGGTGGATCCCGCATCCTGCATGGCCCGGTGCGTGGCCATGGCGACATAACCGCCCTGCGAGTAGCCGGTGATGAACAGCTTGCCGCCGTCGGTGGTCGAGGGCGCCTCCGCCGTCGGCAGCGCACTGCGCGCGGCCGCGAGCGCGTCGATCATGTCCTTGGACTGCTGATCGGCGACCAGGTAGGGGTGGTAACCCAGCGTCGAGATGTCATAGCCCACGTAGTTGGGCGCGACCACGATGTAGCCCTGCGCCGCGAACACGGCCGCGAGCAGCACGCCTTCGGCATTTGCGCCGGTCTGGACATCACCGATGTCGAAGGCCTCGTTGGTGCTGGTGCCATGCGCATACAGCAGGATGGGCAAGCTGCCGCTGCAGGCGGCATCGGAGCCATGCGGCACCATCATCGCGCCGGAGGCGGGCGTGATCGCACCGGCGGGGTCCCCCGTGCGGTACTCCAGGTGGTAGACATCGATGCTGCAGCGGGGCGTATACGCGAGCTGCAGCAACTGCTTGCCCAGATCGCTCCCGCCCAGCACCGCGGTGAGCGCGACGGGATCGAACGTCGCCTCCCTCGCCGGCGGCGAGGTGATGAGCTGGCCGCGCGCGGGCGCCGGTGTCGAGGGGCTCATGTCACCGTTCTTGCCGCCACCGCAGGCGCCGAGCAGCAGCAGGGTGGCGAGAACGGACTTCCGGATGAGGTTCGCGGTCATTCGATGCTCCAATGCGTCGCTCGTCGGCCCCGTCCAGTCAGATCGCAGCGCGGCCGGAAAGTTCGGCGCGAGCGTGCTGCGTGCGCCGGGATTGTCATTCTTGCAATCCGTCGACGCGCCTTCTGCATCGCGCGCGCGGCCTCTACAATCGAGCGCATGGTCCCCCGCTTCGACAACACCTACGCACGGCTCCCGGAACGATTTTTTTCCAGGGTCACGCCGGCACGCGTCCCCGCGCCCTCGCTGGTGGTGCTCAACGAAGCGCTGGCCGGCGAGCTCGGCTTCGACCCCGCGCGCCTGCGCGAACCCGACGGCGTCCAGTTGCTCGCCGGCAATGAGGTGCCCGAAGGCGCGGCTTCGCTGGCCATGGCCTACGCGGGACATCAGTTCGGCAACTGGGTGCCGCAGCTCGGCGATGGCCGTGCGGTGCTGCTCGGCGAGGTCATCGACCGTCACGGCGCGCGCCGTGACGTGCAGTGGAAGGGAGCCGGACGCACCCCTTATTCGCGCGGCGGCGATGGCCGTGCGGTGCTCGGCCCCTGCCTGCGCGAGTACCTGGTGAGCGAGGCGATGACGGCGCTGGGCATCCCGAGCACGCGCGGGCTCGCGGTGGTGCTGACCGGTGATCGCGTGATGCGCGAGGACTCGAAGCCGGGGGCCGTGTTCACGCGCGTGGCGGCGAGCCACGTGCGCATCGGCACCTTCGAATTCTTCGCGAACCGCAACGACCTGCCGGCGGTCCGGACGCTGGCCGACTATGTCATCGAGCGTCACTACCCGGGATGCGCCGCCGTGGGCAATCCCCATCTTGCGCTGCTGCAGGCCATCATCGCGCGCACGGCCGCGCTGGTCGCGCACTGGCAGGCGGTGGGATTCATCCACGGCGTCATGAACACCGACAACATGTCCGTCGCGGGCGAGACCATCGACTACGGTCCCTGTGCCTTCATGGACCACTACGATCCTGCCACGGTGTTCAGCTCCATCGACACGCAAGGCCGCTACGCGTACGGCAACCAGCCGCGCATCGCACAATGGAACCTCGCCCGCCTTGCGCTCGCCCTGTTGCCGTTGCTGGCGAGCGAGCAGGAGCAGGCGATCGGCCTCGCGCAGGCAGCACTGGGTGATTTCATCGAGCAGTTCGAGGCCGCCTATCGCCGGCTCATGCTCGCCAAGATCGGGCTCGAGGATGCCGGCGACACGCCGTCCCTGTTGGTACAGGAATTGCTCGGGCTGATGACGACGCAACGGCCCGACATGACGCTCACTTTCAGGAGCCTGCTGGCGGCGGCCCGCCCGGGTGATGACGCCTCGCTGCTCCGGGCGCAGTTCACGGACCCCTCGCCGCTCGTGCCGTGGCTCGCGCGCTGGCGCCTCGAGCTCGGACAACAAGGCGCGGAGGCCGGGATCGCACGCATGCGTGCGCACAACCCGGCATTCATCCCCCGCAATCACCGCCTGGAGCAGGCCATCCTCGCCGCCGAATCCAGCGGTGACCTCGCGCCATTCGAGGAATTGCACGCGGCCCTGTCGCGCCCCTACGAGGACCAGCCCCGCTTCGAGCCACTGGCCCGCCCTCCCAGGCCCGAGGAAGTCGTCCCGGCCACCTTTTGCGGAACGTGATGCATGCACGCCCGGAAGGTGCGGCAAGTGCCGCGACTGTGACGCCCATCGCCACGCAACAGCGTGATTTTTGTCAAGCTGGCGGCCCACTTAAGTCATGGACGGATCCATGGCCTCGCAGCCAGGCCTCGAACCTCACGTACAGATCCTGGGCTCTCTGGTTCCCCAGGCCCGTCAACTGAGCATCCACGCATGCGAAGGCGAGCTCCTCGCCTCGCGGCCGGGCATGCCCTCGGCCGGGTTGTGCTCGGCCGTCGAGTCGGTTGCACAGGCGCTCGCGCGCCACACGAGCGGCCGCTTCGCCGACGTACGCCTGCTGGTCGAAGGAGCGGCGACCTACGTGCTGTGCGTGCGCGATGCGGCGGGCAAGCCGGTCGCCTTCGTGTGCCTGCAGTGCGCACCCGCCGACTCGCTCGCCGAGGCGCCCGACACCGACGCGATACTCACCCCCTGCGCGCCGGTGTTCGCGCTGCTGTCGCGCGAGATCCCCGCGCTGCTGCGCCGGCAGCGCTCGGGAGGCGACACCACGCTGCACCGCCGATGGGCGGCCGACGTCGCGGAGAATGCGGCCGAGCACGTGCAGACCGGCCTCATCAGCCAGGCCATGCTCGAGTCGCTGGTGCAGCGCTCGAACGCGGCCGGCGCGCTGCTGTACCTGCCCGCCGCCGGGCACGAGGTCATGGCAGCGCCCCCAGGCTCTGCCAGCGGGGACCTCGAGCAACTGCGGCGCGTATGCCTGCAGCATCTGTTCCCCGGCGTCAGCAAGAGCGGCGCGCCGATGATCGTCAACAAGCTGCGCGAGGCCGCGAACGCGGACCTCGTTCCCTGGCGGATACTGTGCGTGCCGCTGTTGCGGGGCACGCTGGTGGTGGGGATCGTGGCGGTGTTCCGCCGCCGCCAGGCCGACAGCTTCGCGGCCCAGGACGAAACGCTCCTGCGCCGGCTCGCCGATGGCCTGTACGCCACGGTCGAGGCGGCCTACGACGAGGCCACCGGGCTCCTCACGCGCCAGGCCTTCGAGGACAACGCGTTGCGGCGGCTCGATGCCGACCCACGCCGGCCCCGCTGCGTGGTGTATGGCGACATGGATCGCCTGCACATGATCAACGACCTGTTCGGGTTCGCGCGCGGCGATGCGATCCTGCGCAGCGTCGCCGCCATCTGGCACCGCAGTGCCCTGCCGGCGGGGAGCCTCGTGTCGCGCCTGTCCGGTGACCGGTTCGTGGGCCTGCTCGATGGCTTCACGCTCAACCAGGCACGCAACTGGGCAGAGAAGCTGCGCACCCGCATCTGCGCCATCACCCCGCCGCCGGAATGCGCGGGCGTGGACGTCTCGGCGAGCTTCGGCATCGCCGCGCTGTCGGCCGATCACACGCTGAATCACGCCCTGGCCGCCTCCGAGACCGCCTGCAAGGCGGCCAAGGACCGCGGCCGCAACCGCGTCGAGGTGTTCGCGGACACCGACGAGAGCCTCATGCAGCGGCACGAGGACCTGCGGGTGTTCCGCGACCTCGTCGATGCGCTCGACACCGACCGCTTCGTGCTGTTCGCACAGCCGCTGCGGCCGCTCGCCGACCCGACGCGGCCCACGCACTACGAGATCCTGGTGCGCATGCGCGATGTCGCGGGTTCGCTCGTCCTGCCCGGCAAGTTCCTGTCGGCGGCCACCCGCTACCAGCTCTTCACCCGCATGGACCAGTGGGTCATCCAGCACACCCTCGATGCGCTCAAGCCGCATCGCGAATTCCTGCGCTCGACCGCCACCATGTTCTGGATCAACCTCTCGGGGCAGTCCCTCGCACAGCCGGAGTTCGCCGACTACGTGCGCGCCGCCGTGCGCGAAGCGGACCTGCCTGAGGGAAGCGTGGGCTTCGAGATCACCGAGAACGCCGCCATCGGCAACCTCGAGACGGCGCAGCGATTCATGAGCCGGCTGCGCGAGCTGGGCTGCAGCTTCGCGCTGGATGATTTCGGTACCGGGCTGTCCTCGCTGAAATACCTCAAGGACCTCAAGGTCTCGATGCTGAAGATCGACGGCAGCTTCATACGTGACCTGCTGCGCGACCCGCGCTCGGATTCACTGGTGCGCGCGGTGCTGCGCGTGGCCGAGGAACTGGGCCTCGAGACCACGGCCGAATGCATCGAGTCCCCGGAGACGGCCGTGCACCTGTCGGGCATCGGTGTCACCTACGGACAGGGTTTCGAACTGGGACGGCCGGGTGACCTGGCGATGTTGCTCGGACAACTCGCCGGCACCGGGGCGACGCAAGCTGCGCCGGATGCCACACTGCGCACACCGCCCGGCGATGCGTCGAAGGCCGCAGCCTCAGGCTGAGTGCCGCCCGTCAGTCCGGGCTCTCGTACGTCACGTAGTACTTGCGGTATCCCTTCGTCGTCCAGCGGCCCTTCCATCCCTTGGGAATGAAGGCGCCCTCGCCGGCCTTCACCACCAGCACGGTTCCATCCGCCGAGGTCAGCGTGACGCCGCCTTCGAGGAAGTACATGAACTCGTCCTCGGAGTAGGACTCGATGGGGGCATCCGACGCGCCGGCCCGGTACAGTCCAGCCGTGAAACGGCCGTCCTTCGAACGCAGCATGGGCACATCGGTGGCCGGGCCATCGGGGCCCTTGTCCTCGACGGCGGCGGGACCGCGGAACACGGCGCCGCGCGCATCCGCCGCGCTCACCTTCACCGGCTTGTCGGGACGCGGGGCGGCGGGAGTCTCCGCAGCAGCAGGCAACGCTAGCGAGACCGCCAGCACCATCGAGGCCAGGAATTGGTATTTCATGTCCCGAAGGCTATCAACGCCGAGAAAGCGAAGCAACCCGCGGAGCGGCCCAGTAGACTGATCGCATCATGAGCGGACCCGTTCGCGAGGCCGCCGGGGGGATCATGAACAACGCGCAGATCGGGTTCTTCGTCGTGCTCGGCCTCATGGCCGTGGTGTTCCACATCACCTGGTTCCGCGCCGCGCGCCGCCACCAGAAGGAAGGGCCCAAACCGCTGGACTTCGGCGTGGCCGGTCTCACCGCCTTCCTCGATACGCTCGGGATCGGCTCGTTCGCGCCGACCACGGCGCTGTTCAAGCTCTTCCGCATGGTGCCGGACGAACTCATCCCCGGCACGCTCAACGTTGGCCTTGCCTGGGCGGCCATCGCCGAATCGCTCATCTTCGTTCAATCCGTGGTGGTGGAACCGACCCTCCTGGCCAGCGTCATCGGCAGCGCCGTCATCGGCTCCTGGTTCGGCGCCGGCGTGGTCCGCCGCCTGCCGCGCCGGACCATCCAGTTCGCCATGGGCACGGCACTGCTCATCGCCGCCAGCATCTTCATCGGCGTGAGCCTGAACCTGCTGCCCGGCGGCGGCGAGGCGATGGCGCTGGGCGGCTGGCGCTTTGCCGTGGCGGTGGGCACGAACTTCATCTACGGCGCGTTGATGACGGTGGGCATCGGCCTGTTCGCGCCCTGCATGATCACGCTCGCGCTGCTGGGCATGGCGCCCATCGCCGCCTTCCCCATCATGATGGGCGCCTGCGGCCTCGTGCAGATGGTGGGCGGCATGCGCCTGCTGGAAAGCGGCAAGGTGGCCTTCGGCACCGCCATCGGCATGGCGATCGGGAGCCTCGTCGGTGTCGCGATCGCCGCCTTCATCGTCAAGTCGCTGCCGCTCGAGGCGCTGCGCTGGCTGGTGATCGGCGTCGTCACCTATGCGGCGATGGCGATGCTGCGCTCCGCATTGACCGAGTCTCGCGGCGTCGCCATCGTCCAGCCGCTTCGCGTGCCCTGAGGGCGCCTCGCCAACTACTTCAGCCGCTTCCAGTCCTTCAGGATCTCGCGCGCCGCGTTGTGGCCGGGAATGCCCGACACCCCGCCACCCGGATGGCTCGAGGACGCGCACTGGTACAGTCCCGCCACCGGCGTGCGGTAATCCGCCCAGCCGGGCGCCGGGCGCTTCCAGAAGAGTTGATCCGCGCTGAGCTCGCCGTGGAAGATGTGTCCCTGCGGCAGGCCGACGATGCGCTCGAGGTCGGTGGGCACCAGCGCATCGACCCCGACGATGCGCGAGGAGAACCCCGGCGCCATCTCGTCCATCACCTCGAGCGCCGCCTTCACGAGCTTCGGCTTCGCGCTGTCCCAGCTCTCGCCCTTCAGGGCATAGGGCGCATGCCCGCCGAACACGTTCACGATGTGCTTGCCGGGCGGCGCGAGGGTGTCATCCACGAAGGTGGGGACCACCGGCGTCAGGAAGGGCCTCGCCGAGAACCGCCCGTACTTGGCATCGTCGTACGCCCGCTCGAGATACTCGATGCCGGGCGCGATATGCACGTAGCTGGGATACGCGAAGCCCTGGCGGGCGGCGTCGAAGGCGCGGTACGCGGGCGGCGCCTCGGCCGCGATGTTGAGCTTGAATGCGGTGGAGAACGTGCGGTATCGCCCGATGTCCTCGAGCAGTTCGGCCGGCAGGTGCGATGCGTCCACCAGCTTGCCGAACAAGGTGGTGGCCGTGGCGTTGGAGGCCACGACGCGCGCCGTGAACTCGCGTCCGTCGGCGAGGCGGACCCCGCGCGCGCGGCCATCGACCACCTGGATCCCGCTCACCGGCGCATCGGTGAGCACCTCGAGTCCGAAACGCTTCGCGGAGGCGACGATGGCCGCGGGGATGGCGCCCATGCCGCCGCGGATGAAGCCCCAGCCACCGGCGCCCTCGTGCTCGCCCATGAGGTGGTGCAGGATCACGTAGGCCGTGCCCGGCGAGCGCGGCCCGGCAAAGGTGCCGATGGAGGCGTAGTAGGCCAGGATGGACTTGATGATGTCGCTCTCGAACCAGTGCGACAAGTAGTCGTAGGCGCTCTGGCTCAGCAGGTCGACCATCCGGTACATCTGCCGCCCGATGCGCCGGTAGCGCCACAGGAGCGAGGCGGTGTCGCGGAAGCTCTTCCAGTCGCGGCGCACCGGGTCCACCGGCGTCTCGAACAGCAGCTTCCTGATGAGCGCGGCGGACTCCTGCAGTTGCCGGTTGAACGCGGGGTAGGCCGCGGCATCGCGCGGCGAGAAACGCGCGAACTCCTTCAGCAGCTTGTCCTGGTCATCGCTGAAGACGATGTAGTCATCCCCACCGAGGGGACAGAACAGGTCGTTGGCCGGCAGCACACTCAGCCCGAACGAGCGCAGTTCGAGGTCACGGATGACCCGCGGGTGCAGCAGGCTCATCACGTAGGAGAAACGTGAGGCGCGGTATCCCGGCACGATCTCCTCGGTGACCGAGGCGCCGCCGATGAGCGGGCGGCGCTCGAGCACCAGGGTCTTCAGTCCCGCCTTCGCGAGGTAGGCGCCGCAGACCAGCCCGTTGTGGCCCGAGCCGATGATGATGGCATCGTATTGCCCCGACACCGGCGTACTTGCTCCCATCGGTTCACGATAACCGATGCCGGTTCAAAACCAAACATGATGTCCTCGAATGCGCACGGCAGGGCATCGGCCGGCTTTGCCCTCCGCAATGCGCGCTCGCCACCATGCGCTGGTTCACATTTTCGCCACAGCCCGGCACCCCCTGGCACCTGCCAGCTTCGAAATCTGCAACGCATGCAACACCTTCGGAAAGGACCCTGTCCTAGCATGAATTTCCTGCTGGGCACCCATCGAGGGTGCGGGCACACATTCTTCGGAGCTGATGATGTCGAGGGGTCCCTACCCGCTGCTGCTGACCATGGCGCTCTCCGCCCCCGGCGCATCGCAGGCGTTGGGCCTGGGCGAGATCCACGTCGACTCCAACCTGAACCAGCCCCTCTCCGCGCACATCGACATCTTCGGTGCGAGCGATCAGGAGCTGAACTCGCTGCAGGCTGCCATCGCCAGCCGCGACGACTTCCAGCGCTTCGGCGCGGAACGTCCGGCATTCCTCGCCAGCACCCGTTTGCAGGTCGAGCGCGACGGACAGCAGCGGCCGGTGCTTCGCCTGCAATCGACGGAGAGCTTCACCGAACCGCTGGTCGATCTCGTGATCCAGCTCCGCTGGCCGGGTGGAACCCTGCTGCGCCAGTTCTCGCTGCTGTTCGATCCGCCCACTCCTCTCACGGCACGCGCGAGTGCGCCCGCCTCGGTGCCCGCGCCGATGCCCGTCGCGGAACCCGCGGCTGTGTCGGCGCCAACGCCGGTGTCGGCGCCAGCGCCGGCGCCTTCGCAAGCCGAGGAGCCATCGCCCCCTGCCGGGTCGCCGGTGATCGATGCCACGACCGCCCCGTCGGAGGAGTCCTCGGGGGAGACTTCGAAGGTCCCGTCGGAGGTTTCGTCGGAGGTCCCGTCAGCGGCCCCTTCGGGGGTCACTTCTGGAGCCACTTCGAGCGTTCCCAGCTCGTACCACGTGCAGCCCAAGGACAGCCTGCAGGCCATTGCCCGGCAGCTCGGTGCCCAATCGGCCGCACAGGTCCGGCGCATGGTGGTCGGCCTGTTCCGCGCCAACCCGGCTGCCTTCGAGGGCAACATCAATCGATTGCGGGCTGATGTGATGCTTCGGGTGCCCGAGGCGGCCGAGCTTGCCGCGCCCTCGCAGTACGAGGTGAACCGCGAATACCGTGCGCAGATGTCGGCGTGGCGGCTGGCCGGACGGCCACCGCAGGCCATTGCACAGCCCGCCTCACCCGCAAGCCCCGTGGAATCGCCCGAACCTGAGCGCGTGGCGGTCGAACCGCGCATCGCCGCCGCACCCGTCGCCGAAGCCGCCACGGCGACGGCCACCCCTGCCGTCGCGCAAGGCAACGATGAAACCTCCGAACTCACGCAGCGCGTGCAGGGCCTGGAGCAATCCCTGCGCGAGATGCGCGAACGGATCGAGCGCGACAACGCCCGCATCCGCGACCTGCATCGCCAGCTCGCGGAAGGCCGGAGCGCTCCGCCCGCGGCCGCCCCGCTGCCCGCCGCAGCTCATGCTCATCATGCAGCCGCTCCCGCGACGCTTCGCTTCCTGCCGGCCGTGGGCTTCGGCGGTGCATTGCTGGGTGCGTTGTGGCTGGTGTGGGCACGACGCGGCGAACGGCGTCGTCCCGCGCCGAAGGCCGCGCCTGCCGCAGCCGACTCGCCGCCCGCCACCGTGGAGGTGGACGATCATGCTTCGGCGCCGCCAGTGCCGGTCAGCGCCGCACCGGCCGCGCAGGGCCCGGCCCCTGCGGTTGCGCCGGCGATCGCCACGGCAGCCGCGATGCCGGCGGCGAAACCGCCCACACCCCTGAATCAGGCAGCCGAAGTGGTGGCCGATCTCGACGAGGAGGATACCCTGGAACTCAAGCCCACCGGTGACACCACCACGAACCTCACGCTGGATGCGACCCTCGCCCTGCATCGGGACGAGAACGTCGTCGACCTCGAGCGCACCGCGCAGCACGTGACCGTGTCCGGCGACCTGCATGCGCCCACGCAGGAAATGCACTTCGTCGAGCGCCGCAAGAGCGTGATCGACGTGCTGCGCGCGGCCATCGACCGCGAGCCGCATCGACGCGAGCTCAAGATGAAGCTGCTGGAGCTGTACTACGCAACCGCCTTCGCCAACCAGGCGTCCTTCCTCGAAGTGGCCAAGCTCCTGGCGCGCGATCGCGACGTGCTCACGGCCGGCGACTGGGACCGCATCATCGAGATGGGCAAGACCATCGCGCCCAACGACAAGCTGTTCCTGATCGACCCCGATGCGGGCGCCGAACTGTCCGACGTGAAGGAAAGCGCCGCCTGATCCGCCCTGCGTCAGCGCGCGGCTCGGTTCGTCAGCGCGCGGGTGGGACGAGCCGAAGCGTGTAGCGAGGCGCACCAGGAAGGAATGGCGCCGCCCGTCCCGATGCCCAGGCATCGAAATCCGACCGGTACCAGGGCGAGAGCGGATGGCCGCTCTGGCCGCCCGGCATGTGGAAGTAGCCTGCCGATTCGTGGCCTGGCGAGACACTGAAACGCTCTGACGCGCCGAAGTCCGGACCCTGCACGCGGGGCATGTCCTCGCGCCCGCCAGGCACCTGAACCACCGGCATGTCGATGAGCCTGGACAGCCAGGGCAGCGCGCCCGACAGCGGGTGGCGGATACTCACTTCGTTCACGCGGCCCCACGGGCAACTCGCCACCGCTGCGCAGTGATCCCCTGGCTGTTCCGCCGCCTGCAGCGCCTCCAGCAGCAGCGCATCCCAATCCGCGTAGCGCGGCGCGAGCAGATGCAAGGGCCGCTGGCTGACCACGCTCCACAACGGGCCTTCGAAGGCACTGGGAATCTCGAAGTCGAACTTCGGTGCCCGCTGCCGCGCCGGCGCGATGAGCATGTAGAAGACACGCGCCTCGACCTGCGCCCGGAACGCGACGACCAGTCGGTAACCCGCATCGTCCGGCCGTGCATGGTCGCTCCACTGTCGCAACACCGTCGCGGCAGGAGTATGGGCGGCGGCCTGGGCCGCGGGCGCGCGCCCGATGAGCGCCAGCAGCAGATCACGCCATCGTTCCAGGAAGCGGGCGCGATCATCGAGCTGCACCGCCAGGCTCGCGGCTTCCGTGACAGGACGTGGCGCCGCGGCCAGATCTGCATGGATCTGCCCGGCGCGCGCCCCGCGATCCATGCCGCCATCGCCGAGCAGCGCCTGCGACTCCCCGCCCACCACCCGTGCATTGGCCGACCATAGCAGCCCTTCCGGCGGATCCACGACCCTGGGCTGTTGCGCAGCGGTGGCCCATCCCTCGAATCCCACACGCGCATCGTCGGATCGCTGCGGCATTCCTGCATCGCCGGTTCGCAGGGGAATGCGGCCGCCGATGGTCCAGGCGATATGGCCGCCGGCATCACCCAGCATGAGGTTCTGGCCCGGGATGCCGAATCCGGACGCGGCCTGCAACGCATCGGCGACGCTGCGCGCGCGTTCGAGCCGGATGAGTTCGAGATTGAGCGCCGCGGGCTCCTGCGCGCTCCAGGCCAGCGCGTAAGGCCTGCCCTCCCAATCCTCGCCCATGACCGGCCCCCAGGGCGTCAGCGCCACCTTCAGCGTGCGTGACGCACCTCCCTTCACGTGGATGATCTCCTCCGCGTACTCGAGGGACACCGGGCCCGCCGCCGTGAGGTACTGGCCGGGTTGCGCACCCGGCACCAGGCGGATCACCGATTCATATTCTCCGTAGCTGTTGGTGAATCCCCAGGCCACATGCCCGTTGCTGCCCACCACCACCAGCGGCGTTCCGGGCAGCGTCACACCGGTGGCGTCGAACCCTTGCGCGCCGGTCTGCACGAGTCGCGCGCGATACCAGATCACGGGCACCCGCAGCCCCAGGTGCATGTCGTTGGCGACGAGCGCCGCGCCGCTGGCGGTGAGCGAACCAGCCACCGCCCAGTTGTTGCTGCCCAGCCCACCGCGCTGGCGACGAACGATATCGGGGAGCGATGCGGGCCACTCCGGGTGGGCTCGCAGGTTGAATTGCTCGGCGGTGGGCCGTGAAACCACGGGCCGAGTCGAGCCATCGACGGCCGCTTCCCATTCCGGGGTCCCTGCGAACAGGAAGGCGGTGGCCGCGGCGGGCAACGACTCGCGCAGCAGACCCCGCTGCAGCAGGCCGTGTCCGGTGGGATCCTGGAGCTGCAGGAACATCGCCTGCACGCACAGGATGCTGTCCTCGACGCGCCAGGCGCGCGGTGCCTGCCCCAGCAGCCAGTATTCCCAGGGCCGGCCGCGCAGCGAGACCAGTCCCGCGTTGACCCCGTCGGCATACGCCGCGAGCAGGTCGCGATGTTCCGCGGGCAGGCCGGCCGCCACCGTCGCGGCCACCGCGCGGAAGCGATGCCGTCGCAGCGACACATCGACCTCCACCAGCGAGGGACCCAGCAGTTCGGACAACTCACCGGCAGCCGCGCGCCGCTGCAGGTCCATCTGGAAGAAGCGGTCCTGGGCATGCGCGAAGCCCAGCGCCCGCGCCAGGTCCGCGCGCGTGCCGGCGGTCAGGGTCGCAACACCGTGATCGTCCCGCTGCAGTGTCGCCGCGGCCGACAGGCCCGCGATCGCCTGCTCGCCATCGAGCTCGGGCAGGCTCGCCCGCAACGCAAGCCAAGCGCCCGCCGCGGCCAGCGTGGCGAGACCCGCCAGCGCCACGGCCGCGATGGCCAGCGCGCGCTTCAATCAGTAGACGCCCGAAGGCTTGACGGGTTCAGCGCCGGTGAACTGCGCCAGCAGGTCGCGGGCGGCGCGCAGCAGGAGCGTGGTGTCCGAGCCCACCGCGACGAAGGTCGCGCCCACCTCGAGGTACTCGCGCGCGCGCTGTGGTGCTGCACTCAGCGTTCCGGCCGCCTTGCCGGCGCGAATGACGGTGCGCATGCCCTCGCGCATCGCCTCCAGCACGTCCGGATGCTCCGGCTGGCCGAGATGACCCATGGACGCCGCCAGGTCCGACGGCCCGAAGAACACGCCATCCACGCCCTCGACGGTGGCGATATCGGGGAGCGAGGCGAGACCGGCCACGGACTCCACCTGCAGCATGAGGCAGATGCCTTCGTCCGCGCCGGTGAGGTAGCCGTCGATGCGGTTCCAGCGCGAGGCCCGGGCCAGCGCGCTGCCGACTCCACGGATGCCGCGCGGCGGATATCGCACGGCGGCGACGATGGCATGAGCCTGCTCGGCGCTGTCCACCATCGGCACCAGCAGGTTCTGCACGCCGATGTCCAGATAGCGCTTGATGAGGGCCGGATCGTGCGAGGGAATGCGCACCGCCGCCTGCACCGGATAGGCGGCCAGCACCTGGAGCTGCGCGAGCGTGCTGCGCACGTCGTTGGGCGCATGCTCGTTGTCGATGAGGATCCAGTCGTACCCCGCGTTGGCGAGGATCTCGATGGCGTAGGGGTCGACCAGTGCGGACCAGAGACCGAGCTGGCGCTGACCGGCGATCAGTCGCTGCTTGAAGAGGTTCGGCGATGCCTGCATGCTAAGGGGAGGTTACACGAACCGGAAGGAAATGGCCCCCAGCGGACCATAGTCCGCGTGCAGCACATCGCCCCGTTGCGCGGTGGTGGGCCGGGTGAAGGAACCGGCGAGCACGAGGTCGCCGGCCTGGAGCTGCTCGCCGTAAGGTGCGATCTTGTTGGCGAGCCAAGCCACGCCCGTGGCCGGATGGTTGAGCACCGCGGCGGCAAGGCCCGTCTCCTCGATCACGCTGTTCTTGAAGAGCATGGCCCCTGCCCAGCGCAGGTCCACCGCGTCGGGCCGCACGGGCCGGCCGCCGGTGACGATGCCTGCGTTGGCCGCGAAGTCGGCGATGGTGTCGAACACCTTGCGCATCTGCTTCGTGTCGCGGTCGAACTGCTCGATGCGCGCATCGATGATCTCGAGCGCCGGTGTCACGTACTCGGTGGCGGACAGCACGTCGAACAGCGTCACCCCCGGCCCCTTCAGCGGCCGATTCAGCACGAAGGCGAGTTCCACCTCCACGCGCGGCGCGATGAATCGCTCGACCGGTATGTCCTGGCCGGTTTCGAAGAACATGTCGTCCATCAGCGGCGCGTAGTCAGGCTCGGTGATCTGCGAGGCCTGCTGCATGGCCCGCGAGGTCAGGCCGATCTTGCGGCCGCGGATGGTGCGTCCTTCCGCGAGTTCCAGCTTCACCCATTCACGCTGGATGGCATAGCCATCCTCGATGCTCATCTGCGGGAACTGGCGCGAGAAATGCCGCAGCTGGGTGCGCGTGCGCCGCGCCTGCTTCAACTGGCGCGCAAGATCGGCGATGAGGGCGGCGTCGAGCATGGTCAGGCCTTGCTGAAGAGGGGATGGATGTTGCTGTGCTTCGCGCCGTAGCTCTCATCACCCTGATCGACCTGCAGGGTCACGCCGATGAGCCGGCGTTCGAACACCGGCGCGAGTTCGCGCTTCGCCGTGGCCAGCAACGCCTCGCCCACCTGCTTGCGCACGGCCTCGCTCCTGCCCTTGCCCATGCGCAGGTTCAGGTACATGAACGCGTAGTCGCGCTTGCCGTCCGCCACGGCGAAATGCGGCGCGGGAACCGCGAACACGCGGGTGCCGCCGGTGGGGAAGACCTGCTCGCCGGACTCATCGCGCGCGGCCAGCATGGTATCGGCGCACTGGCGGCACAGGCCGTCGAGATCGACCTCACGTTCGAGATTGCCCGTGTACAGGATGACTAGGTGCGGCATGCGATGTCCATGGTGGCGACGGTGCAGCCCACCGCGAAGATCGGGATGGGCTTGCTGAAGTGCACGGTGCCGCGGCCACCCGCGGCGGCAGCCACGCTGATGAAGGTGCGGATCTCGAAGCCGCCCTGGCCGCCGTCGCGATAGGTCGCAGCGTCGGTGTAGGAGAGCAGCGCCTGCCGGTCATTGCGGCTCCAGCGATCGAGCAGTTCCCGATCCCAGTCGGCATTGATCCTGCCGGAGTCCGGGGTGGCCGGCCAATGCGAGATGCCGCCCGTGCCCACCAGCGCGATGCGCTCGGGCACCGCGTCGGCGGCGCGTCGCAGCGCCTCGCCGAAAGCCCAGGCCCGGTGCAGCGGTGCGAGCGGCGGCCCCTGGCAGTTGATGTTGGCCGGGATGACGGGGATGTCGCCGGCCGGCGTGAGGAAGTGCAGCGGCACCATGATGCCGTGGTCGAACTTCCACTCCTCGGCATAGGCCACATCCACGGTGTTCATCATCTCGATGATCAGCCGGCGCGACAGCGCCGCATTCCCCGGCACGCGCTGGCGCGGGATCTTCAGCCACTCCGGATCCTCGATGGGCCCTTCGTAGTCATCCGCCATGCCCACCGCGAAGGCCGGCATGTTGTTCATGAAGAAGTTGGCGAAGTGCTCGGCCGCCACCACGACCAGCGCATCCGGCCGGGCGGCGTGCAGGTCCTGCGACATCCGGCGCAAGGCCGCGTAGAACTCCTCGCGCAACGCAGGCTCGGCCAGGTGCGCGCGCCCGGTGATGCCCGGGGCGTGGCTGCAGATGCCGGCGAACACCAGGCTCATACGCCCGCCACCTTCTCATCCATCGCCGTGGTCATGGTGTAGACACCGGCGCGCACCGGGCCGTGCTTCACCACGCCATCGCGCATGGCCTGGATGTAGTCGGGCCAGGACATTCCCAGGTACGCGGCGAAGTGCATCAGGAGCTGGCCATTCGCGCCCAGCACGTAGATCAGGCCCACATCACCCGCCTCGATGGCCGCGCGCTCCTCCGCGCTCAGCGCATAAGCCGACAGCAGCGCCGCACGATCGTCGCGATAGCGCCGCTGAACCCTGTCGTCGCGGTTGAGGTCGTAGAGGAACTTCTGCAGCCCGTACAGGCTCACTTTCCCACCCCCCAGTGCGGGATGTGGTGCGATCCCAGACTCACGCAGACGTTCTTCGGTTCGAGGAACACCTCGTAGCTCCAGGTGCCGCCCTCGCGGCCGATGCCCGAGGCCTTCGTGCCGCCGAAGGGCTGGCGCAGGTCGCGCACGTTCTGGCTGTTGACGAAGCACATGCCCGCCTCGATGGCGGCGGCGACGCGGTGGGCGCGGCCGATGTTCTCCGACCACACGTAGCTGGACAGGCCGTAGCTGATGTCGTTGGCCTTGGCGATGGCATCCGCCTCGTCCTCGAACGGAATGAGGCAGGCGACGGGTCCGAAGATCTCCTCCTGGGCGATGCGCATGCGGTTGTCGACGTCGGCGAACACCGTGGCCTTCACGAAGTTGCCCTTCGACAGCGAGGCCGGCAGGTCGGGCGGCTCCACGCCGCCGCAGACCAGCGTCGCGCCCTCCTTCGGTCCCAGCTCGATGTAGCCGCGAACCTTGGCGAGGTGGTTCTGGCTGATCATGGGGCCGATGATGGTGCTCTCGCTCATCGGGTCCCCGACCACGAGATTGCGCGCCCGGGCAGCGAACTTCTGCACGAAATCGGCGTACAGCGAACGCTGCACGAGGATGCGCGAGCCCGCCGTGCAGCGCTCGCCGTTGTTCGAGAAGATCATGAACACCGCCGCGTCCAGCGCCCTCGGCAGGTCGGCATCCTCGAAGATCACGAAGGGACTCTTGCCTCCCAGCTCCATCGAGAACTTCTTCAGGCCCGCCGCGCGCACGATGCGATTGCCCGTGGCGGTCGAGCCGGTGAAGGAGATGCCGCGCACGTCGGGATGCGCGCACAACGGTTCACCGGCCTCCGCGCCGTAGCCGTGCACGAGATTCAGCACCCCGGCCGGCACGCCCGCCTCGAGGGCAAGTTCCCCGAGCCGCGCCGCCGTGAGCGGCGACAGCTCGCTCATCTTCAGCACGGCCGTGTTGCCGAAGGCGAGACAGGGCGCCACCTTCCAGGTGCCGGTCATGAAGGGCACGTTCCACGGCGAGATCAGCGCGCACACGCCCACCGGGTGGAACAGCGTGTAGTTGAGGTGCGTGTCGGTCGGATAGGTGTGGCCATCGACGCGCGTGCACATCTCCGCGAAGTAGTGGAAGTTGTCGGCGGCACGCGGCACGAGCTGCTTGCGCGTCTGCGTGATGACTTGGCCGCTGTCATGGGTCTCGGTGGCGGAGATCTCCGGCACGTGCTGCGCGATGAGATCCCCCAGCTTGCGCATGATGCGGGCGCGCTCGACCGCGGGCCGGCGCGCCCAGGCCGGGAACGCCGCCTTCGCCGCCGCCACCGCCGCGTCCACCTCGGCGGCGCCGCCACGGGCCACTTCCGCGAGCGTCTCCTGCGAGGCGGGGTCCACGGTGGTGAAATACTCCCGGCTCGCGACGCTCTTGCCATTGATCAGGTGGTCGACCCGCATTCCCTCTCTCCTCGACTGTGACTTCAGCGGCCGAAGACCTCGTCGGCCACGATATTGTTGACCTGCCGCCCCAGGCCTTCGATCTCGCAGACGACCTCGTCGCCCACGTCCACGTTCACCACGCCTTCGGGGGTGCCGGTGAGGATGGTATCCCCCGCCTGCAGCGTCATGAAGGCGCTGAGGTACTCGATCAGGCTGGGGATGTCGTGTACCAGGTCGCGCGTGTTGCCCGACTGGGTCTGGCGTCCGTTCACCCGGGTCGACAGCGCGAGGTTCGACGGGTCGGGCACCTGTTCCGCCGGCACGAACCAGGGTCCGAGCACGGTGCCCCCGTCGCGGTTCTTCACGCGCAGGTTGGGACGATAGTAGTTCTCGAGGTAGTCGCGGATGGCGTAGTCATTGGCGATGCAGTAGCCGGCGACATGCTGCCAGGCATCTGCCCGTGCCACTTTTCGGGCAGTGCGCCCGATGACCACGGCGAGTTCGCACTCGTAGTGCATGAACTTCACATCGCGCGGCCGGCGCGTCTGGCCGCGATGACCGATGAGCGTGCCCGGTCCCTTGAGGAACACCAGCGGCTCATCCTGCGCCTTGAAGGACAGCTCGCGGGCATGGTCCGCGTAATTCAGGCCCAGGGCGATGAGGGTGCCGACTTCGTAGGGCGGCAGCCACACGACGTCGGTTTCGGCAAGCACGCGGCCGTCGGCGAGAACGAGGCCCTCCGACCCGTCGGCCAGCCGGTGAGGCACGGCATCGTGGATGGCGCCCGCGTAGGCAATGCGCGCGCGCATCAGGCTCGCTCCGCCACGTATCGCGTGGTCAGGGCGCCGAGGCCGTCGATCTCGATGCGCGAGACCTGTCCGGCGCGCACGCGCGGCGCGGGCTGCGCCACGCCCACGGCGAGTACATCGCCCGGCGCCAGGGTCATGAATTCCGTGACATCGGCGATCAACCGGGCCACGGGCCGGACCAGGTCCGCCGTGTGGACCGTGGTGACGAGCACCTCGTCGACGAACACCCGGACGGCGAGGGCATCCGGCCGGGGAATGGCGGATCGCGCCGTGACCTTGGGTCCCATGGGGCAGAAACCATCGCGCGCGCGCAACCGGACGCTGGGCCGGTAGACGCTTGCGTGCGGCACACAGACATCGTTGATGATCAGGAACCCCGCGAGGAACTCCAGCGCCGTCGCCTCGCCGACTCTGCAGGCGGTGCGCTGCACGACGCACCCCAGGCACGCACCCACCTCGAGTTCCCCGGACTCGGCCGGCACCACCACGACGGCATCCTCGCCGGCCAGCGTGTTGCGCGGCTTCAGGTACAGGACCGGCGCCACCGGCGCCTTGCCGTAGGGCGGCTGCTGCGCCGCGGAGCCGAGCGCGTCCAGGGCGCTGCGATGGTTCAGCAGCGCGCCGTACACGGTGCCCGACAGTCGCCAGGGCGGGATGTCACAGGGAATCTCGAGGGTGCTCACGACCCGATCCAATTACTAATATATTAGCAATTTAGGCCGGGGTGTGTGAGCATGTCAAGCCATGAGCACCCGTCCCCGCGTGCTGCCGCGACGCAACCTGCCGCTGCTCCTGCTGCAGGCCCGGGAGCACGTCATCGCGCACTTCCGCCCCATCCTGAAGGACGCCGGGCTCACCGAGCAGCAGTGGCGCATCCTGCGCCTGCTGGTCGAGGAAGGCCCGCTGGAGCCGCGCCAGATCGGCGAACCGTGCCGCATCTCGAGTCCCAGCCTGGCCGGGGTGCTCGCGCGCCTGGAGCAGATGAAGCTGGTCCGGCGCAACCGCATCGACGCCGACCTGCGACGGGTGCGGGTGTCGCTCACGCCCCGCGGCCGCAAGCTGGTCGATCGCCTGGCTCCGCGCGTCGAGGCGGTGTACCAGGACATCGAGGCACGCATCGGGATCGACTTCTGCGAGCGGTTCTACGGGACGCTGGACCATCTCATCGAGTCCGTGCGCCACGACCGGTTGACATAACGCTTGGCGATTTGCGCGCTGCCCCGGCCAACGCGTAGCCTCTGGTTCAAATAAGGGGATTCGAGCCATAAAGTACGGCCCTCGCCGGCCGTCAAGACGCCCGTGAGCCACTTTCCGTGTCAATTCGACATTTCGCGCCGGCTGCCGGCCGCGATCCTGCTGTGCGCCGTCCTGCACGCCCCGGTGGCGCAGGCGCCTGCCGCGGAATCGCGCGCGCAACTCGGGGTGAGCGCCGTGGTGCTGGCGATGGCTCGTCTCACCCTGTCAGCGGCCCCCCGCGTGGTCGAGGTCTCGGCCGCCGATGTTCGCCGTGGATTCGTCGATGTTCCGCAGCCCGCTGCGCTGTTCGTCCAGAGCAACAGCGCCGCGGGTTTCCAGCTCGACCTGCAGACGCTGGACCCGATGGTCCGGGGCCTCGTGGTCGAAGGGCTGGATTCCCCCCAGGTGCTGGGCGCGGAAGGCGGAACGCTGGTGCGGCGCTGGAACGCAATGCACGCGGAGCGACTCGCGCTGCGGTTCCGGCTGATGCTGGCGCCGGACCTCGCCCCGGGACGCTATCCCTGGCCGCTGCGCTTCGCCGTGCGGCCCCTGTAGAGGCTCAGTAAGTCACCGTCATGAGGATGGTGTCGACATAGCTGCCAGGCGCAACGTCCTGCAACGCGGGCACGCGCCCATACATCGTGCCGGTGGCCGTGTTGGTACCCCCGGCGAACACCGTGAACGGACCGGCGCTGCCGGCGAACGAACCACCGGTGCCATCGCCCATCACCTGCGTGTAGGCCGTGCTCCAGTAGATGTTGTAGGCCAGCGAATTGGCGCCGGAGAACATCTTGCGCGTTGCGAACGAGCCTGACAGCCCAGCGCTGAGCGATACGCCGACGGTGACGCTGGCGGAACCCGTGCCGCTGCCGGTGCAGGTCACCTTGAGGGTGCCCGTGGAGGTCGCGGGTGCCACCGCCAGCGGGTTGTAGACGCCGAAGGCGATGCTCGATGCGGAAGCGGTGCAGTTGACCGTCACCGCCCGTGCCGCACCCGCAGCCAGCAGCAGCAGCGGCAGCAGGACGATGGCGCGGCGGCGTCTCATGAGGGTCTCAGTGTAGCGCGGCGCAGCGGCACGCAGCGCACCGTCCCCAGGTCCGGCAGGGGCTCGCTCGAATCCGGCGGTTCGATGCGAAATTCGCAGGACCCGCCCTCCCAATGCGCTTCGCCCCGCGTGCCATGATCATAGCCCGTGACGTAGACCACACCATCGAGCACGACGGGGAAATCGCGGCCGTTGATGTGAACGACGGCGCCGGCGGGAACGACATCGCCTTCCGGACGCACCAGCTTGAAGGTGGCGCTGCGCACGCGCTCGACCGGGAAGCGCGCCACCACACCGCTCCGGTACGGCGGGGCCATGATGGTGCTGGCCGACTCGATGGTCGTGTCCAGCGGCAGCTCCTCGGGCAGGATGCTGATGCGGTTGGCCTCGTAGGGACGCAGGTTGAACAGCAGCGCCTTGCCGTTCGCATCCGTGTGGGTCGTGAGCTGGTTCTCCACGTACACCGGCACATCCGGCAATCCGGCCACATCCACCACCGCAAAGCTGCCCGTCACCGATCGCGTGGCGGCAAACTTGCCATCGAGCAGCGTCATGGCCCCGCTCAGGAACACGCTGCGGCCGTCGATGCCGGCGTTTCGGGCCGCCTCGAGCTCGAGGTCCGCCGCGCTGAACTGCTGGCGCCAGCTCGCATCGTAATTGCCCCGGGAGGTGCCCGACAGCCGGTAGCCGCTGCCCTCGCCCACCGGCGGGCTCTGCGTCAGCGTCGCGATCATCTCCTCGGGCGGTGCTCCCTCACCGCTCCCGCCGAGCGTCGAGACGGTGGCGGCCTGGCGCGCGCCGAAAGGCAGCACATAGACGAGGTAGGCGCTGGTGGAATCCGTGCCACCGTGCACCCGCGTCAGGGTCATGTTCAAGGTCCCGGCGTGGCCAAAGGTCACGCTGTGGGTGAGGCTCAGGGTCTGCTGCGCGGGCGCGGTGCGGTAGCTCTGCCGCACCCACGCCAGCGACAACGAACCGGCTACCCCCAAGCTCGTGCCCATCTGCAGCACCGAGCGCTGGCGGAAGCGCGTGCTGGAGTTGATCGAATCGGCGATCTGCGCGAAGCCCTCGCTGGCGAGCAGCGTGCTGGCCACAAAGCTCATGCGCCGCCCGCGGTGCTCGAATCCCAATCCACTGAGCGCACCCGTCCCCCGTTCATCGCCGCCGGCCGCCGCGGTGAGGCTCAGCGTGCCGACACGGCCGATGCCGACGATGGCGTTGAGTCCCGCCGCGTGCGCATCGTGGGCCAGGTACTCGGCATGGCCCTCCAGGGTCAGCCGATCGGAGAGTCCCTGGCGCCAGCTACCTTCCGCGAGGAAGGCGCCATAGCGGTTGCTGGCGATGGCATAGTCCTCGCGCACCTTGCCAAGGTTCAACGACCACTGCGACAGGCCCTGCGCGAGCAGGTTGCTGGACGAGTAGAACGACTTGGTGATCACCTGCTCGCGGCCGAGCGCATCGCGCACCACCACGCTCACATCCCCGGTCCCCGACACGCTCGGCAGGCGATCGACGATGAAGGGCCCTGGCGGGAGCTGGGAGCTCGAGACGAGCTGGTTGTTGACGAACACGTCCACGGTCGATGGCACGCTTGCCGTGCCGCTGGCGGACAGGAGCGGCGAGGTCAAGAGGTCCGGCCGCATGCCGAAGTTCTTCGCAAGCCTCACACCGGCGAAGCGCACCGCGTTGCCCCAGCTCGCGGCATCGCTGATCGAGTCACCGAGGTTCAGTGTCTGCAGGCGGTCGGGGAAATCGCGCGTATAGGTGGTGTCGAGGCGCTTGAGCGTGCGGTTGAACGGATCATCGCGGCCGATGGAGGTCTGGGTCAGCACCCCCATGCCGGCGAACAGGCCGAGCTCGGTGAAGGCGCCGGTCACGCGCGTTCCCGCCACCTGTTGCGAGGTGAGCTGGTAATTGAGGAAGGTGCCGGGAGCGGCCGGCGTGGGCTGGGGTCCGCGACGGTCCGGTGCGTTCAGCCGCGTGGTCGCGAAACTGCCCGCCGGCGCCGTGATGAGTGCGCGCTGATGCGCTTCATCGATGCTGACCGTCGTGCCGGCCGTATCAGTGGGCGCATACCATCGCTGTCCGCCCTGCTCGACGGGCGGGACCGCCGGCGGTGCCAGCCGGAGCCGCTCGAAATCCTGGCTCGACAGCAGCAGCCGGCCGTGTCCATCGCGCAGCACCACCAGCGACTCGCCCAGATCGGTCTCATTGAGCCGCACCTCGAGCACCGCTTCTTCGAGGGCGCCGGCGGCGGCAAACGCACGCTGTCCCAGGACGAGCCCGAGCAGCAGCGCGCCAGAATATGTCGCCAGGCGCATCGCACGGAGTCTGCCGGGGTCTGGGTGCATGCACGCCTCCCGGCCGGATTACAGGGAGGTGCTGGCGACGTCGGCGCTGAACTCGCCCAGGTCGCTGTGGCCGTGGATCCTGATCGGTCCCTGATGCGAGGTTTCGCCCGACGGTGTCAGTATCCAGCTCATGCGGCTGCCGGGCAGGACGTACTTGGACGTCAGGCCACGGACCGGCTCGGCCGCGCCGGGAAGCTGCACCTCGAAATCCGTGATCTGAAGATGCGTAGCGCCGCGATTGCTGGCGGCGATCTCGAGCTTGCCATCCTCGAGCCAGCGCGATTCCCACTGCACGTCGGCCGCGGGCTTTCCCGCGCTGGGTGCGATGAACACCGGCACCGACAGGCGCAGCGCGACGCGCAGGCCGTTGAAGTCCTTCGCGGCGGTCTGCGGCACTTCCTGGAAGACCACGCGGTAGGAGAGTTCACGCGACGCGTCGGGAGTCTGGCGCAGCGCGACCCGCACGATCTGCTCGGATTTCGGCGCGATCTGCAGCACCGGCGGCGTCGCCAGGATGTCGCGGGTTTCCTCCAGCGACTCCTCGCCGCCGACCTGTGACCAGCGCAGCACCCTCACCTGCACCACCACCGGTTGGTCCTCGGCATTGGCGAGGGTGAGCACGTCGGTGTGGCGGGCGGCGCCGAGATTCGCGCGGATCGGCGCGATGTTGAAAGTGCTCGCGGTAGCCGTCGTGGCTGCCGCGAGCCAGGATGCGAACACGAGCCCGCCGACGACCGCCCTCCTGGCGGTCGCCGGCAGCACCCGTTGATTCCATGCCTTCATCGACATCGACTACCGGTCGATCAGTAGTTGATTGTGACCGTGATGGTATCGCTGTACGCGCCCGGCACGGCAGCCTGGTTGGTCGCGTTGTCAGGGAGCTGACCGTACACGTTCACGGTGTTGGCCGTGGCCACACCCGCGCCGGTGCCGGCCTGCGTGCCCGTGCCACCCGTGCCATCACCGAAGATCGTGGTGGCGGCAGCCGTGGTGTACAGGTTGTACTGCAGCGTGTTGGTGCCCGAGCCCATCAGGCGCTGCGCCATCGTGCCACCGGTGGTGGTACCGCCGTTGAGCGCAACCGTGTACCCGGTGTTCTTCGAGCACTTCACGCTGATGGTGGTGTTGCCCGTCTGCGCACCGCCGCCCGGTGTGTAGTTCGGGAAGGCCAGCGGCAGGGCCGTGGCCGAGCAGGTGGCCAGGACCGTGGCCGTCACCTGGAAGGTGGTGTTGGTCGTGGCCGCATTGGCAACGGCGGCAGAAAGCGCGCCGGCCGTCAAAGTCGCCAGTAGGATCTTACGCATGGAATGTCCTCGCAATGTGATCAGGGTACGAAACCGCGGCAAACCACCGCGTTGGCGCCTATTCTTGATACATAAGGGTTTGGGGTTGTGACCGCCTTCGCAGTTTGCGCAAGGGGTTCTCAAGTTTGAGCGTGATCTGCCGGGTCGCTCGCAAAATTACGGTGTTTTGCAGGCTCGCGGCCGCGCTCGCGCAGCGTGCACAGTTCACGAAATCCTCGCAAAGGAGCAGCGGTTGCGGCAGGTGGATGTGCTGATCGCAGGCGGCGGCGCGGTGGGCAGCGCCTGCGCCTGGTTCCTGCGCCGCGAAGCACCCGGCCTCGAGGTGATCGTGGTCGAGCCGGACCCATCCTACCGCTTCGCCGCCAGCACGCTGTCGGCGAGTTCCATCCGCCAGCAGTTCTCCACGCCGCTGAACATCGCGCTCTCCGCCTTCGGCCTGTCGTTCCTGCGCGAGCAGGACATCCGCGTGCATGAAGCCACCTACCTGTACCTCGCCGATGAGGCCGGCGAGGCGGCGCTGCGCGCCAATGTCGAGTTGCAGCGCCGCTGCGGCGTGTCGGTGCGATGGCACGATCCGGGCATGCTCGCGAGGCTGTACCCCTGGCTCGACACCGGCGGCCTGCGGGGCGGTGCGGACACGCTGCACGGCGAGGGCTGGTTCGACGGCCATTCGCTGCTTCGAACCCTGCGTGAGGACAACGAGCGCGGCGGCATCCGCTACCTGCGGGATCGGGTCGATTCCCTGCGGGTGGACGATGTGGGCGCGATCCTGGGCGTGGGCCTCGCCAGCGGATCCACGCTGCTGCCACGCTACCTGGTGAACGCCACCGGCACCCGCTCGCGAGCCCTCGCCGCGCAGGCCGGCATCGACCTGCCCGTCCAGCCGCGCAAGCGCTGCGTGTTCGTGTTCACCTGCCCCGAGGCGCTGGCTCCGCAGGTTCTGCTCATCGACCCCAGCGGCCTGTGGTTTCGTCCGGAGGGCGACCGCTACATCGCCGGATTCACGCCCGATCCCGACTCGGACGTGGACCCCGGCGATTTCGAGGTGGATCACACGCTGTTCGAGGAGGTGCTCTGGCCGCTGCTCGCCCGGCGCGTTCCCGCCTTCGAGGCGGCGCGGGTCACCGGCGCCTGGGCCGGCCACTACGACTACAACACCTACGACCAGAACGCATTCATCGGGCCGGCGGAGCCCGGTCATCGCGTGCTGTTCGCGAGCGGCTTCTCCGGCCACGGACTGCAGCAAGCGCCCGGCGTGGGCCGGGGCCTCGCCGAGTGGATCGTGCATGGCGCCTGGCGGAGCCTCGACTTGTCGCCGCTGGGACTTGGCCGCATGCTCGGGCGGGCGCCTGCGCGCGAAACCAACGTCATCTGAACCCGCGGCGCTCACGAACCGCCATCGCCAACAGGACCGAAGACCCATACAGCATTACGATGCGGCCGCCGTGGCCGCGGCGCTCCCTCCACCGCGGCTGATCGAGGCGCTGCGCGCCGCCTTCGCACGGGGCGTGCACGCGCCGGCGCGGCAGCAGCTCGCGCTCGACGAGGCGAAGTCGCAGACCCTGCTGCTGATGCCCGCCTGGGATGCCGGCGGCATCGGCGTGAAGCTCGTCACCGTGTTCGCCGGCAACCCGGGCCGCGGCCTGCCGGCGGTGAACGCCTGCTACCTGCTGTTCGATGCGGACACCGGCGCGGTCCGCGCCTCACTCGATGGCAACGAGCTCACCCTGCGGCGTACCGCCGCGGCTTCCGCCCTGGCCTCGTCCTGCCTGTCGCGGCCCGACAGCCGGCGGATGCTGATGGTGGGCACAGGCGCGCTCGCTCCCCACCTGATCCGCGGCCATTCGAGCGTACGGCCCATCGAGGCCGTGCGCATCTGGGGACGCACCGTCTCGCACGCCGAGGCGCTGGCGCACTCGCTCAGCCGCGAGGGCGTGCCCGCGCAGGCGACGACCGATCTCGCCGCTGCGGCGGGCTGGGCCGACATCATCAGTTGCGCAACGCTCGCCACCGCGCCGCTGATCCGCGGCCAGTGGCTGCGGCCGGGCCAGCACGTCGACCTGGTCGGCGCCTTCACCGCGCAGATGTGCGAGGCGGACGATGAGGCCCTGCGCCGCTCGGAAGTTTTCGTCGATACGCGCGAGGGCGCGCTGGGCGGCGCTGGCGAGGTGATCCAGGCGATCGCGCGCGGCGTCATCACGCCGGCGCAGCTGCGTGCGGACCTGCACGAACTGTGCAGCGGACTTCATCCGGGCCGCAGCGGCGCGGCGTCGATCACGTTGTTCAAGAGCGTGGGGCACGCGCTGGAGGACCTGGCGGCCGCGCGGCTGGTGGTGGATCAGTCCGCGGCCGCGACCCCGGACGCCGGGCCATCGAGCTCGAAGCGGTCGCGGTAGTCCGGCACCATCGCCGGCCACCGGAGTTCGTGTTCGATGCGGGCGCGCAGCGCATCACTGGCACCGGCATCTCCATGGGTCACGAACACCTGCGAAGGCGCACGCTTCAGCGCCCTCGCCCAGGCGATCAGTCCATCGGCATCCGCGTGCGCCGAAAGCGAGTGGAGCTGGCGCACCTGCGCCCGCACCGGCACCTCGGCGCCATGGATCCTGATCTGCCCGGCTCCGCCGGCGAGCGCCGCGCCACGCGTGCCACCGGCCTGGTAGCCGCTGAGCAGGATGAGGTTGCGCGGATCGGGCGCGAAGCGCTTCAGGTGATGCACGACGCGGCCTCCCGTCGCCATGCCGCTGGCGGCCAGGATGATCATGGGCCCCTCGCCAGCGTCCAGCTCGCGCGACTGCTGCGCCGTGGTGATGAAACGGGCGATGCGCTTCAGGCGCTCGCATTCTTCGGCATCCAGCCGATGCTCGCCGCAGCGGCGCGCATACACCGAGGTCGCCTCCACGGCCATCGGTGAATCGAGATAGATCGGCACGGCCGGGAGCCTGCCGCCCCGCTGCAGGTGGTCGAGGTGGACGAGCAGTTGCTGCGCTCGGCCCACGGCGAAGGTCGGCACCACGGCGACGCCACGCGCATCGATCACATCGCCCAGCGCCCCGAGCAGTTCGTCCTCGGGCCTGATCGAGGGATGCAGGCGGTCACCGTAGGTGGACTCGATGACGAGGTGATCGCAGGCCGGGGGCGGCGCCGGCGGTCGCATGATGACATCATCACTGCGCCCCAGGTCCCCCGAGAACAGCACGCGACGGCCGGCCGTCTCGATCAGCACGCTGGCCGCGCCGAGCAGGTGCGAGGCGGAGGTGAAGCTGGCGATGGTGCCGCGCAAGGGTTCGAACGGCGCACCGAACCCCACCGGATGGAACCGTGCGAGCGCCGCCGCGGCATCGGCTTCCGTGTACAGCGGCAGCGCCGGCTTGTGCTTCGAGAAGCCGCGCTGGTTGGCGAACTTCGCATCCTCCTCCTGCAGCCGCGCGCTGTCGGGCAGCAGGATGCGGCACAGCGCGAGGGTGCCGGGTGTCGCGTACACCGGGCCCTTGAACCCCCCGGCCACCAGCCGCGGCAGGTAGCCACTGTGGTCCAGGTGCGCATGCGTGAGCACCACCGCATCGATGCTGGCAGGGGGCACGGGGAGCGGCGCCCAGTTGCGCAGCCGAAGCTGCTTGTAGCCCTGGAACAGGCCGCAGTCGACCAGGATGCGGCCCGCGGAGGTCTCAATGAGATGACGCGAACCGGTGACGGTGCTGGTCGCACCCAGGAAGCTCAATCGCATGTGCACCCAAGCCCTACAATGTCTCGATGTCGAAAGCCGCGATCATATTAGCCTGCCTGCTCGTCTCGACCACATCCGTGGCGGCCGCATCCACGACGGTCGCATCCGCACAAACCGATACCGCCGGCGCCTGGATCACCCGCCAGGGACCCACCTCCCAGGCGCGCCAGATGGTGCAGATCCTGGCGCGGGCCCAGGAATTCGGCCTTTCGAGCACGGATTACCGCGGAGCGGAGCTGTCGGCCGAGGCGGCGAGGATATCGCGCGCCGGCATGGGCGATGCGGACCGGCTGCGCTTCGCCCGCGACCTGGACCGCGAGGCCCGGCACCTCGTCCATGACCTTCGCCTCGGCCGGGTGGATCCGCGGGCAGCCGGGTTCGAGCTGCCGCAGGCGCGCGAGCCCTTCGATGTGGGCGCGGCCGTCGCGCGGCTCGCGCACGCGCCTGATCTTGCCGTGGCCATCGCCGCGGTCGAGCCGCCCTTCTACCACTACGCGCTGCTCCAAACGGCGCTGCGCCGCTACCGGCACCTGAGCGAGGATGTGAGCCTCACCCGGTTGCCGCGGCTCGCGAAGCGCAGCGTCAAACCGGGCGAACCTTTCGCCGGTGCGCCGGCGCTGCGCAGGCTGCTGTTCGAGCTGGGCGATCTCGCGAAAGGAGGCGGTGACTCGCCGCTACTGGACCCGGCGCTGGTCGAGGGCTTGCAACGTTTCCAGCGGCGCCATGGCCTCACCGCGGACGGCTCGCTGGGCCAGAAGACCTGGGCTGCGCTGACCACGCCGCTGTCGCAGCGGGTGAGGCAGATCGAGCTCACCCTCGAGCGCTGGCGATGGCTGCCGCTGTTCAAGACGCCGCCCATCATCGTCAACATCCCGCAGTTCCGGCTGTTTGCCTTCCACACCCTCGCGGATCGTGCCGCCGACATCACCCAGATGGACGTCATCGTCGGGCAGACCTACCGCGACAAGCGCACGCCGGTGTTCGTGGGCGAATTGCGCTACGTGGTGTTCCGGCCGTACTGGGACGTGCCGCGCGGCATCGTCAGGAAGGAGATGCTCGAGCCCATCCGGCGCAATCCCGACTACCTGAAGCGCAACAACCTCGAGCTGGTGGACGGCCCGGGTGATGCCTCACCGGTGCGGCCCGTCAACGCACAGACCCTCGCCGCGCTCGAGGCGGGCCAGCTGCGCGTGCGGCAGCGTCCGGGCGCCGACAATGCGCTGGGGCTGGTGAAGTTCATCTTCCCCAATGCGCACAATGTCTTCATGCATTCCACCCCGGCGCACCAGCTCTTCGCCCAGACGCGGCGCGCCTTCAGCCATGGCTGCATCCGGGTCAGCGACCCCGTGAAGCTGGCGCAGTTCGTGCTGCCCGCGGCGGGGCCGGGCTGGGACCGGGAACGCATCGTTGCCGCGATGCAGGGGGCGGACAATGTGCGCATCCCGCTCAAGTCCCCCGTGCCGGTGATGATCCTGTACGGCACCGTGCTGGCCACCGAGGGCGGCCCCATCCTGTTCTTCGAGGACCTGTATGGCCTGGACCGCCAGCTCGAGCACCTGCTGCAAACTGCGACGCGCACATCGCCATCGGACGCAGCCCTGGGCTATGATCCTCCACAACATGTCAAAGCGGCCGCCAAATGAGACCTGCCCGCATCGCCGCCGCCTGCTGCGCGGCGCCGCCGCTGGCCTGATCGGCGGGCTGTCGGTCTCGCGCGCATGGGCGATACCGCAGGCGAGCGGTGTCCCTCGTTCCTTGAGCTTCGTGCACACCCACACGGGCGAGTCGCTCTCGGCGACTTATTTCGACGGCACCGCGTACGTCCCCGATGCGCTGGGACGGCTGAACCACCTGCTGCGCGACTTCCGCAGTGGCGATGCGACCAGCATGGATGCCGGGTTGTTCGACATCCTGTGGTCGCTCAAGGCGGCTGCCGATCGCGAGGCCACCTTCGAGATCATCTCCGGCTTCCGCTCGCCGGTCACCAACGCGATGCTGCATCGCCGCTCGCATGGCGTGGCCGAACACAGCCAGCACATGCTGGGCAAGGCCATCGACATCCGGCTCACCGGCTTCGACACCTCGCGCCTCGCCACCTATGCGCGTGCGCTGGAACGCGGCGGTGTGGGCTATTACGCAACTTCCGACTTCGTGCACGTGGACACGGGCCGCGTGCGCTACTGGTGAACAGGACTTCAGAGCAGAACGCACGCTGCAGCCGGCGGTTCAGCGTTCAGGCTGCCGTTCCCATGATGAAGAGTCCTTGGGCAGCTTCTCATTGGGGTCGTACACTGTTACGCGTGTCGGCAGCTCATCGCCCCAGCGCCAAAGAACGAGATTGATGTCTGAGACTTGTGCACCAACTGCGAAGCTCGGCGTCAGGAGACCTGCGTAACCAGCAGTCTCGAGCTGATCGGCTATTGCCCACGACTGCGGTGTGCGCTTGGAAGCTGCTTCGACAAACCATGCACAGCGCATGGCCGACAAGCTGATCCGAAGTCGCCTGCGATGGGACTCCGCCGTCAAATCCGCGATGGGCTCGCAATCCACTTCGTAGCTGCACAACGTGCAGGGATCCATTTTGCGCACGAGTCCCTGCGTGATTTCTTTCAGCGCTGTGATAGGAGTAAGCGAAAGATAGAGCGCTCTTTGTCCGCGCCGATTGAATCGCCCTCCGTAAATGGCTGCGCCGTCACCGAACAGGGGCTGAAAGGCCCACCGTGGATCGTGCGCGCGATACCCTATGCCGTTGAATCGCACGGATCAGCGCGAGAATCAGGCGTAATTGCCCAAGGCCAGGTGATCGAGGTAATCGCGCACCAGCGTCGCCTGACCGGTCTTGACGAGCGATTCTGCCGTACGATCACCCAGTGCCGCGAGTGGCTGACTTCGATACCAGGCCATCGCGGCGGCTTCACTTCCCGCCCAATCGCTCACGCGCGCGAGAATCTCGAGCATCTCGAGCAAGCGGGCCTGCGTCTTCGGTGCTTCGCGACGACGCGACTTGTAGATGGCCTCAGCCGCAAGTCCCATGGTTTCGGCGAGCTGTCCGCGCGACATGCAAAACGCGCGGGCTACTCGATCGGGAGCAATGTGCCCCTGCCCATCGCGAACTTGACGGAGCAGTTTGGGTACCAGCTTGGTGGCGGCCGAGGCTTTCATGCCGCATAGAATACCCAATTTATAGGTCAATTAGTAGGGCAAATGGCAACCCCTGCGGTCATTGCGCGACAATCCGCACGATTGCGTGATTCCACACATTTACATAATGGTGCGGATTTGGGACGGGCTAGGCGCCCCCGGCTAAGGCACCAGCACCGCCGCACCATCGAAGCGCCCCGCCCTCAAATCCTCCAGCGCCTGATTCGCCTCGCGCAGCGGATAGGTACGGGTGTGGGTGTGGATTCCCACCCGCGGTGCGAGATCGAGGAATTCCACGCCATCCTGGCGGGTGAGGTTGGCCACCGACAGGATCGATCGCTCCTCCCACAGCAATGCGTAATCGAAGGAGGGGATCGGGCTCATGTGGATGCCCGCGCAGACCACGCGGCCACCCTTTCGCACCGCCGCCAGCGCCTTCGGCACCAGCGCACCCACCGGCGCGAACAGGATGGCCGCATCCAGCGGCTCCGGCGGCGCCGCATCCGAATCTCCCGCCCAGCGCGCGCCCAGCGAGCGTGCGAAGGCCTGTGATGCCGCATCGTTCGCCCGCGTGAACGCGTAGACATCCCGTCCCTGCCACCGCGCCACCTGCGCGATGACATGCGCCGCCGCGCCGAAACCATAGAGCCCCAGCCGCCGGGCATCGCCCGCCATGCGCAGGGCCCGCCAGCCGATGAGCCCGGCACACAGGAGCGGCGCCAGCTCCACATCGCTCCCCGACTCGCCCAGCGGAAAGGCAAAGCGCGCATCGGCGAGCGCGGCCGTGGCGTAACCTCCGTGCCGCTGGTAACCGGTGAACACGGGTTCGTCGCAGAGGTTTTCCTGACCGCCGCGGCAGTAGGGACAGTGGCCGCAGGTGTGGCCCAGCCAGGGGATGCCGACGCGCTGCCCGATCGACAGGCCCGTCACGCCTAACCCTAAGGATTCCACCCGGCCGATGATTTCGTGGCCAGGGACGATGGGCAGGCGTGGATGGGGCAATTCCCCGTCCACGACGTGCAGGTCGGTGCGGCAGACGCCGCAGGCCAGCACCCGCACGCGGATCTCTCGATCTCCCGGCACCGGATCGGGCAGCTCGGTCCACGTCAGCGGCGTGCGCAACTGGCGAAGCATCATCGCATGCATCGGCACTCCCCTGGTCGTCAGCCGGCGCGGACGCGCCGGAATCAGATGACGCGCGACTGCACCACGGGCGCCGTGCGCCTCGCAAGATAAGCGTCGAAGGCCATGGCGACGTTGCGCATCAGCAGGCGGCCGCGCGGCGTGAGCGCGAGGCTCCGCTCATTCAGGTCCACGAGCCCATCCTGCGCGAGAGTGCGCATCCGCGGCTGCTCGGCGAGGAAATAGCTGTGAAAGTCGATGTGGTGCGCCCGCTCCACGGCATCGAAATCGAGCCGCCCATGGCACATGATCCGCTGGATCACATCGCGCCGGATCACATCGTCGGCCGTGGCGACGACGCCCCGATGCTGGGGCAGCACGCCGCGATCCAGCGCGGCGCCATACGCCACCAGGTGCTTGTGGTTCTGCACGTACAGGTTGCCCACCTGGCCGATGGCGCTCACGCCGAAGCTGACCAGGTCGCGACTGGCATGCGTGGTGTACCCCTGGAAGGTGCGATGCATCGTGCCGTTGCGCTGCGCCCGGGCAAGCGAGTCGTCGGGCAGCGCGAAATGATCCATGCCGATGTAGTCGTAACCGGCGGCGGTGAGCTTGCCGATCGCCAATTGCAGGAGCGAGAGCCGCAGCGCGGCATCGGGCAGGTCCGGCTCGTGGATCTGGCGCTGTGGCTTGAACAGCCTCGGCATGTGCGCATAGCCGTAGACCGCCAAGCGGTCGGGACGCAGCCGGATGACCTCGTCGAGCGTCGCCTCGAAGCTTTTCAGGGACTGCTTCGGCAGACCGTAGATGAGGTCGAAGTTGATCGACTTGAGTCCCTGTATTCGCGCCTCTTCCAGGATGCCGGCGACGAGATCCACGGATTGAATACGGTTGACCGCAGCCTGGACCTCGGGATCGAAATCCTGCACGCCCAGGCTGATGCGGTTGAACCCCAGGTCCATGAGCTGGCGGATGGAAGGCCGGGTCACGGTTCGCGGGTCGATCTCGATGGAGTAGTCACGATCCGCGGCGTCGATGAGCTGGAAGTGATTCGCGAGGGCTTCCATCAGCGCGCTCATGTGCTGCTGCGGCAGGAAGGTGGGGGTACCCCCACCCAGGTGGAGCTGCTCGATGCGCCGTGAGCGGTCGAAGAAGCCGCTGCGCAAGCCGATCTCGGTCTTCAATTGCCGCAGATACGGATCCGCACGGTGCACCTGGCGGGTGATGACCTTGTTGCAGGCGCAATAGAAACAGGGGCTGTAGCAGAACGGGATGTGGACGTAGATCGACAGCGGGTCGCCGCGGCGCGCGCCCGCGCTCTCGCGCGCCGCGCGCTCGTAATCCGCGACGCTCAGCCCCTCGTGGAACTGCAGCGCCGTCGGATACGAGGTGTAGCGGGGACCCTCGCGGTCATGGCGGCGCATCAGATCCGCATCGAATATGACGTCCATGGTGCAAGCTTCCGGCCCGTGGCTGGTGCATCATATATGGACTTTTCCTTAAGTGCGGGCGGGGGATCCGTATACCGGCTGTAGACGGCACTCCCTAGCATGCAAATGATCCGACAATCCCCAAGAAACCGAGGATGAACCAGATGTCGAGCGCTTCCGTCTCCACGCAGGGAGCCCCTGTGGCCTACAACGACAAGGTGGTGCGTCAGTTCGCCATCATGACCGTGGTCTGGGGCATCGTCGGCATGCTGGTGGGCGTGATCATCGCCGCACAGCTGATCTGGCCGGACCTCAACTTCGGCCTGCCGTACCTCAGCTACGGCCGCCTGCGCCCGCTGCACACCAATGCGGTGATCTTCGCCTTCGGCGGCAGCGGGTTGTTCGCCGCCTCGTACTACGTGGTGCAGCGCACCTGCCACGCGCGGCTGTTCTCCGACAAGCTCGCGGCGTTCACCTTCTGGGGCTGGCAGGTCGTCATCGTGCTGGCCGCCATCACCCTGCCGCTGGGCATCACCCAGAGCAAGGAGTACGCCGAACTCGAGTGGCCCATCGACCTGTTGATCACCGTGGTGTGGGTGGCCTACGCCATCGTGTTCTTCGGCACCATGGCCATCCGCAAGGTCAAGCATATCTACGTCGCGAACTGGTTCTTCGCGGCGTACATCATCACCATCGCGGTGCTGCACATCTTCAACAACCTGGCGATTCCGGTGACGCTGACCAAGTCCTATGACATCTACGCCGGTGTCGTGGATGCCATGGTGCAGTGGTGGTACGGCCACAACGCGGTGGGCTTCTTCCTGACCGCGGCCTTCCTCGGGATGATGTACTACTTCATCCCGAAGCAGGCGGGCCGGCCGATCTACTCCTACCGGCTGTCGATCGTGCACTTCTGGGCGCTGATCTCCATCTACATGTGGGCCGGTCCGCACCACCTGCACTACACCTCGCTCCCCGACTGGGCGCAGTCCATCGGCATGGTGTTCTCGCTGATCCTGCTGGCGCCGTCCTGGGGCGGCATGATCAACGGCATCATGACCATCTCGGGCGCGTGGCACAAACTGCGCACCGACCCGATCCTCAAGTTCATGATCGTGGCGATGTCCTTCTACGGCATGTCGACCTTCGAAGGCCCGATGATGTCGATCAAGACGGTGAACGCGCTCTCGCACTACACCGACTGGACCATCGGCCACGTGCACTCGGGCGCGCTCGGCTGGGTGGCCTTCATGACCATCGGCACGATGTACGCGCTGATCCCCAAGCTGTGGGGCGAGAAGCAGATGTACTCGATCAAGCTCATCGACCTGCACTTCTGGATCGCCACCATCGGCGTGGTGCTGTACATCGCCGCGATGTGGATCGCCGGCGTCATGCAGGGCCTGATGTGGCGCGCGGTGAACCCGGACGGCACGCTCACCTACACCTTCGTCGAGTCGCTGAAGAACACCTATCCGTTCTACGCGGTGCGCCTCGTCGGCGGAACGCTGTTCCTCACGGGCATGCTGATCATGTTCTACAACGTGTTGAAGACCATCGGCTCGAAGAGCCCGGTGTCGGTGCCGGTCGCGGCGCCCGCAGTCTGAGCCAGGGAGAGATACCCAGATGAGTCATGAAGCAGTAGAGAAGAAATCCTGGCTACTCGGCGTGCTGATCGCCCTGGTGATCAGCGTGGGCGGGCTGGTGGAGATCGTGCCGCTGTACTCGCAGGCCTCGGTGGTGCAGCCCTCGCCGGGCGTGAAGCCCTACGGCGCGCTGGAGCTCGCCGGGCGCGATGTCTACGTGCGCGAGGGCTGCTACAACTGCCACTCGCAGATGGTGCGCCCGCTGCATGCCGAGACCGAGCGCTACGGCCACTACTCGCTCGCCGGCGAGTCGGTGTACGACCACCCCTTCCAGTTCGGCTCCAAGCGCACAGGCCCTGACCTCGCCCGCGTGGGTGGCCGCTACTCCGACCAGTGGCAGCGCATCCACCTGAACAATCCGCGCGATGTCGTGCCCGAGTCGAACATGCCGGGCTTCCCCTGGCTCGCCAGCGCGACGGTGGACGGTGGCCTGGTGCAGGCCAAGATGAAGACGCTGCGCATCCTGGGCGCGCCGTACACGGATCAGGAGATCAGCGATGCCGCGGGCGTGGTCAAGGACCACACCGAGCTGGACGCGCTGGTCGCCTACCTGCAGGGCCTGAAGTACCACGGCGAGGCCAAGCCGTGATCGGCACGGTGCGCGGCATCATCACGCTGCTGCTGATGCTGCTGTTCATCGCCTTCACGTGGTGGGCCTTCGGCAAGCGGCGCAAGAGCACGTTCGATGCGCTGGCCAGGGTGCCTCTCGAGGATGAGTCGGATCAGGTGTCGAGGAACTCGCAATCATGAATCCCGGTATTTCAACCTTCATCGCCGTAGGGGTCATCGTCAACATCGTGGCCACCCTGTGGCTCATCTGGTGGACCGCCAAGAGTGGGGAGGGCAAGTCGGCCAAGGAGACCACCCACGTGTGGGACGGGGATCTCACCGAGTACAACAACCCGTTGCCGCGCTGGTGGCTGTGGCTGTTCATCATCACCATCATCTTCGGCTTCTGGTATCTCTGGCAGTACCCGGGCCTGGGCAGCTTCGCGGGCGCCGGCAAGTGGACCTCGCAGCAGCAGTGGCAGGCCGAGGATGATGCCGCCGCCGCCGCGTTCAAGCAGCGCTTCGCCGCCTTCGAGGGCAAGAGCCTCGCGGACCTGTCGAAGGACGCGGGCGCCATGGCCACGGCCCGCAACCTGTTCGCGCTGAACTGCTCCACCTGCCACGGCTCTGACGCCCGTGGCGCCAAGGGCTTCCCCAACCTCACCGACAACGACTGGCTGTGGGGCGGGAGCGAGGCGGCCATCCAGCAGACCATCACCAACGGGCGTGATGGCGTGATGCCGCCCTGGGGCCAGGTGCTGGGCAACGACGGACTCGAGCAGGTCATCGCCTATGTCATGACCCTGAGCGGCAAGCAGGCGCCAGCCGATGCCGCGGCCGCGGGCAAGGCGCGCTTCGAGGCCATCTGCTCGGCTTGCCACGGCATGGACGGCAAGGGCAACCAGGCCCTCGGCGCGCCGAACCTCACGGACGATGTCTGGCTGCACGGAGGTTCGATGAAGGACCTGCGCGAGACCATCGCCAATGGCCGCACCAACCACATGCCGGCGCACCTGGAGCGCCTGGGCGAGACCAAGGTCCGGCTGCTGGCGGCGTACGTATTGAGCCTCTCGCAGCCGACGGCCGCTGGCGGGCAGAATGGCCAGCCCAACTGATCGGGACTGCAGCGCCTGCAGGAAGGAGCGTCTGTGGCGCCACATCGGTGTGGTGACTTGGGCCTCCTTCCTGGTCGCAGGCGTCGAGACCATGTTCTTCTTCGCGTTCTTCGACCCCGCCCTGCTCGGCATCCATGACATCCCGCCCGAGTGGCAGGCCAACCGGCTCGCGGGCTACACCTTCGGCTTCTTCGTGTTCTGGATATTCAGCCTCATCGCATCCTCCCTGACGGCGTACCTGCTGTCGGCCGGCACCCCACCGGCCGGGCTCCAGGACGAAGCACCGATCAAGCGGCAGCGGCCATGAGCGATCCGGCCGGCGGCGAGGAGGTGGGCTTCTACGCCGCCCACCAGAAGCTGTATCCCCGCGAGGTGACCGGACGGTTCGCACGCCTGCGCGATGCCGCGATGATCGTGCTGCTCGGGTTCTTCTACCTGATGCCCTGGGTGCGCTGGTCCGGGCGGCAGGCGCTGCTGTTCGACATGCCGGCCCGCAAGTTCTACATCTTCGGGCTCACCTTCTTCCCGCAGGACTTCTTTCTCCTGACCTGGCTGCTGGTGATCGCAGCCCTGTCGCTGTTCTTCTTCACCGCGCTCGCCGGGCGGCTGTGGTGCGGCTATGCCTGCCCGCAGACGGTGTGGACCGAAGCCTTCATCTGGATGGAGCGGCTCACCGAGGGCAAGCGCGGCCAGCGCATGAAGCTCGACAAGGGGCCCTGGAATGCGCAGAAGATCCTGCGCAAGAGCGCCAAGCAGATCCTGTGGGTCGCCTTCTCCGCCTGGACGGGTTTCACCTTCGTCGGCTTCTTCGTGCCCATCCGGGAACTCGGCGCGGGCATCCTCGCCGGGAGCCTGTCCGGCTGGGCGCTGTTCTGGGTGGTGTTCTACGGCTTCGCCACCTACGGCAACGCCGGCTTCCTGCGCGAGCAGGTGTGCCTGTACATGTGCCCCTATGCGCGTTTCCAGAGCGCGATGTTCGACCGCAACACGCTGATCATCTCCTACGATGTGAACCGCGGTGAACCCCGCGGCGCGCGGGCGCGCGGCTCCGACTACAAGAAGGCGGGCTTGGGCGACTGCGTCGACTGCACCGTGTGCGTGCAGGCCTGTCCCACCGGCATCGACATCCGCAAGGGCCTGCAGTACGAGTGCATCGCCTGCGCCGCCTGCATCGACGCCTGCGATGCGGTCATGGACAAGGTCGGCCTGCCGCGTGGTCTGATACGCTATTCCACGCAGAACGAAATGGACGGCGCCGGCACGCACGTCGTGCGGCCCCGCGTGCTGCTGTACGGGCTGGGCCTTGCGTTGCTGGTGGTGGGGTTCTTCGTGGCGGTGAGCGTGCGCTCGCTCGTCGACCTCGACGTGCTGCGCGATCGCAATGCACTGTATCGCGAACTGAACGACGGGCGCATCGAGAACGTGTTCACCGTGCGCATCATCAACAAGGACCAGCGCGCCCACGAGTTCGTGCTCGAGCCGCAAGGCCTGCCCGGCGCGCAGATCGACACCGACTCGCCGCGCCAGAGGGTCGCGCCCGAGGAGGTCAAGACCGTGGTGGTGCGCGTGCGCGCCGAGCAGCATGATCGGCACGGCGGCCAGGATTTCGTGGTCCTCGCGCGAGCCACCGATGATCCGAAACTGGCTGCGACGAGCCGCGCGCGGTTCTTCTTCGAACCCTGAGAGCCCCCGGAGAGCTTCCATGGACACCCCCGCATCCCAACCGTGGTACCGGTATCCGATGGTCTGGCTGGTCATCGCCCTGCCCGCCATCGCCGTCATCGGCTGCGCGATCACCATGTTCCTGGTGTGGCAGGCGCCCGATCGTGATGTCCGGCTGCCGGAGATCGTGGCGACCCCGGTGATCCACGGCCACGCGGCCAATTCGGTGCTGCCGCCCGCGCAATAGCCATGCTCGAAGCCACCGCCCGTTGCTTCCACTGCGGCGAGCCGCTCGCCGGACGGACGGTGTCCTGGACCCGCATCGCCGGGGCGGAGGTGCCGTTCTGCTGTCCGGGTTGCTGCGCCGCTGCGCGGATGATCGCGGATCTCGGCCTTTCCGACTTCTATACCTTCCGCACCGCGCCGGCGTCGCGCCCTACGGGGTACCCGACGGGCGCGAACGATGAGTGGCTGGCCTTCGATGATGCGGCCGTGCAGGGACCCATCACGCAGCTCGAGTCCGACGGTCGCTCGATCGTGCTGCTGATCGACGGCCTGACCTGCGCCGCCTGCAGTTGGCTGCTCACGCAGGTGATCGAAAAGCTCCCCGGTGTGCGCCGTGCCAGCGTCAACACCGCCACCGGCCGCGCCTGCGTGGTCTGGGACGAGCGCGAGCTGAAGCTCTCGCAACTCCTGGGCAGCATCGCGGGGCTCGGCTACCGCCCGCATCCGGTGAGCGCGGACGCCGCGCACGCCCGTGCGCGCGATGAGCGCCACACGCTGCTCAAGCGCCTCGCCGTGTCGGGCTTGGGGATGATGCAGGTCATGATGTTCGCCATCGCCCTGTACTCGGGCGATGCGCATGGCATGGAAGGCGAGATCCGCGCCTACCTGCGGCTGGTCAGCCTGCTCGTGACGACGCCGGTGCTGCTGTACGCGGGCTGGCCCTTCCTCAGCGGCGCGGCGCGCGCGTTGCGGGCCCGCGGCATCACCATGGACGTGCCGGTGAGCCTGGGGCTGCTGCTCGCCTACTTCGCCAGCGTGTTCAACACCTGGCGGCACTCGGGCGAGGTGTACTTCGATTCGGTGACCATGTTCATTTTCTTCCTCACCGTGGCGCGGTGGGTGGAAATGATCGCGCGCCACAAGAGCGCGGGCATCACCGAGTCGCTGGGCCGGCTGCTGCCCGTGACCGCACACCGCGTGGCCCGCGACGCCTCGGGCGAGACCCTCACCGATGTCGCCGTGGCGCAGCTCCGGCACGGCGATGAACTCCTGGTGCGCGCCGGGGAGATCGTCCCGGCCGACGGCAGGCTGCTCGATGCCCGCACGCGGCTGGATGAGTCCATGCTCACGGGTGAATCCCTCCCGGTGGCCCGCGGGCCCGGTGAGTGCGTGGCGGCCGGCACGCTCAACATCGATGCGCCCGTGCGCCTGCGGGTCGAGGCCGTGGGCGGCGCCACCATCCTCGCCGGCATCGTCGCCCTGCTGAACCGGGCGCAGTCCGAGCGGCCGCGCATCACGCGCGAGGCAGACCGTACCGCCAGCCGGTTCCTGGCTCGCGTGCTGATCGGCGCGGTCATCGTCTGTGGCGCCTGGCTGTACGTGGATCCTTCCCGGGCCTTCAATGCCACGCTGGCGGTGCTGGTGGTCGCCTGCCCCTGCGCCCTGTCGCTGGCCACGCTGGTGGCCGTGGCCAGCGCCAATGCCGCGCTCGCCCGTCGCGGGGTGCTGGTCAGCCACGCCGACGCCATCGAGGGCCTGGCGCGCATCGACCGGGTGATATTCGACAAGACGGGCACTCTGACCACGGGTGAAGTGAATGTCAGCGAGGTGCGCCCGCTGGGCAGGCTCGACCGCGGGCAATGCCTGGAAGTCGCCGCCGCCCTGGAGACCGCCTCCGAGCATCCGATCGCCCGCGCCTTCGCCGCGGCGACTGCCTCGGGCATGCAGGCCGCGGAGCTGCGCGTGTCGCCCGGGGAAGGCATCGAAGGCGTGGTGGCGGGCCGCCGCTACCGCATCGGCACCGCCGGCTTCGTGGCGGCCGGCTTCGCCGCGGCGCAAGGGTCCAGCCTCCACGGCCAGCAGGCTGATACCGGCATCGCGCTCGGCGATGAGGAAGGGATGCTCGCCGTGTTCGCCCTCAGCGATGCACCCCGGCCGGAAGCCCGCCATGCGGTCCAGGCGCTGCAGGCACAAGGGTTGTCGACGGAGATCCTCAGCGGTGATTCCGCCGCCGCCGTGGAACGCGTCGCGCGCCAGTGTGGCATCGACCAACACGCCTCGCGCCAGTCGCCCGCGGGCAAGCTGCAGCACGTTCGCGAGCTGTCGGCGCGGGGCGGCTTCGTCGCGATGGTGGGCGATGGCATCAACGATGCGCCGGTGCTGGGCGGCGCCGGCGTGTCCGTGGCCATGAGCCGCGGCTCGCCGCTCGCCCTCGCCAGCGCCGACCTCATCCTCGTGGGCGACACGCTGAACGCCCTGCCGCAGGCCGTGGCGCTGGCGCGCCGCGCCCGCCGCATCATCCGTCAGAACCTGCTGTGGGCCGCCGGCTACAACCTCACCGCGATGCCGCTGGCGGCGATGGGCTGGGTGCCGCCGTGGCTGGCCGCCATCGGCATGAGCGCAAGCTCGATCTTCGTGGTGCTGAATTCACTTCGGTTGATGCGCGGAGCCTGAGTTCGTGGACATCATCTTCCTGCTGATCCCCGTCACCCTCGTGCTCGTGGGTCTCGCCGCGTGGGCCTTCTTCTGGGCCGTCGGCACGGGCCAGTTCGACGAACTGGACTCGCCTTCCTGGGAGATCCTGCGCGAGGACCCCGCGCCGCGGGAGCAGGACACACCGTGATGCACCTTGTGCAGGCAGGCAGCGGCCCGATCGGCTACGCGGCCGCGTTCATCGCGGGCGTCGCGGGCAGCGTGCATTGCGTGGCGATGTGCGGCGGACTGACGGGCGCGCTCGGCATGCGGGCCCGCCGGGCCGGAATCTCGCCGGCGAAGAGCGTGGCGCACCAGGTGGTGCAGCAGTCCGGCCGCATCGCCAGCTACGCGGTCGCCGGTGCGCTGTGCGGCGGCTTCAGCCAGGCGCTGGCCTCCTTCCTCGATCTCTCCGAGCTCGCCGTGGCGGCGCGCGTGCTCGCCGGCCTGTGCCTCATCGCCATCTCCCTGCGCGTGCTGCTCGGCTGGCAGTTGTTCGCGCCGCTGGAACGCCTCGGCGCCCGCGCCTTCGCGCACCTGTCGCCCCTGGCGCGTGGCGCAGCCGGCAGCGGACTGGCCGGGTCCTTCCTGCTGGGCGCGCTGTGGGGATGGCTTCCCTGCGGTCTCGTGTATTCGATGCTGGCCTTCGCCGCGCTGTCGGGTGGCGCCGCCCAGGGCGCACTGATCCTGGTGCTGTTCGGCCTCGGTACCTGGCCGGCCATGCTCGGCGGGAGCCTGGCCTCGGCGCAGTTGTGGCGGGTGTCGATGGCGCGCGGCGTGCACACCCTTGCCGGTGGTGCGCTGTTCGTGTTCGGCCTCCTGACCCTGCTCGCGCCGCTGGGCCACCTTCACCACTGAGCCGCGCCTGCCGCTTCAGTGATCCCAGCGCAGGCTCTGCAGCTGGCGCTTCGCGTCGTCGAAGGCCTCGCGCACGGCGCCGTACAGATCCGCGGCGGGGGAGCCGCCGGCCTGCAGGTTGTCGGCGTGGATCTGCGCGCCGGGCACGCTCAATTCGATGTGCACCTCGAAGGGCCCCGCCTGCGTCGGCCGCTCGGGCCCCGCCACGGTGAGACGGCAACGGGCGATCCGGTCATTGATGCGCACCAGCCGCTCCAGGGACTCGCGCACGCGTGCTTCCAGCGCGGCGGTCTTGTCGACATGACGGCAGGTGAGCGTCAGCTGGGTCACGTCGGGGCGGGGGGCTTGTCGCCGAGTGTCAGGTGCATCTTGACCAGGTGCGCGACGGAACGCGCCCCCATCTTTTCCATGACCTTGGCGCGATGGATCTCCACCGTGCGCTCGGACAGGCCCAGGTCGATGGCGATGACCTTGTTGGCTCCGCCATCCACCACCAGGTCCATCACCTGGCGTTCGCGCGGCGTGAGCGATTCGAGGCGCCGCAGCACCTCGGCGCGGCGCGCGACGGTCTTGCGGTTCTCGGCATCGTGCTGCAGGGCGTGGTTGATGCGATCGAGCAGGTCCTGGTCCCGGAAGGGCTTCTGCATGAATTCGAAGGCGCCCTCCTTCATCGCCTGCACCGCCATGGGCACATCTCCATGGCCGGTGATGAAGATGACGGGCAGCATGGATCCCATGCGGTTCAGCTGCTGCTGCAGCTCCAGCCCGCTCATCTCCGGCATGCGGATGTCGAGCACCAGGCAACCCGGGTCATCGGGCTTGAAGCGTTGCAGGAAGTCCTGGGCACGCGAGAACGAGGCGGTGTTGTAGCCCACGGTGGAGAGCAGCGTGCACAGCGCATTGCGCATGCCATCGTCGTCATCGACGACATACACGGTGGGCGCCGGTCGGGGAACTTCGCGGGTGTTGGCCATGGCGGTCACGATTCCTTCGCCGCCGCAGGCAACCGGAACCAGAACCGGCTGCCCCCAGCCGGCAGATTGTCGTAGCCGATTGTACCTTCGTGCGCCTCCACGATGGCACGGCAGGAGGCAAGCCCCAGGCCCGTGCCCCCGCGCTTGGTGGTGAAGAAGGGCCGGAACAACTGACGCTGGTGCTCGGGCGGTATGCCCGGGCCGGAATCCGTGACGCTGGTCTGTACCGCGTAGCGGTCGCCGGCCACCTGGATGGTGATCAGCGGGGGTGTTGCACCGTGGCTGGCGGCATCACAGGCGTTCTGGACGAGGGCGAACAGCACGTGCTGGATGCGCAGCGGGTCGATCAGGAGCGATGGCAGGGAAGGCTGGGACTCGAACCGCAGCTGCCCGTGGTGCCGGGTGGCGAGCATCTCCAGCACCGGATGCATCTCGCCGACGATGTCGGCCATCTGGCTGCGCACCCGGGCGGATTCCCCCGAGTCGAACATGCGCCTGATGCGGTGGATGCCCTCTCCCGCGGCCAGCGCTTCGTGGTTGATCTGCCGGAACACCTCGAGGGCACGGCTCACCAGCGGCTGTTCACGGTCCAGCATCCGCTCACCGGCCTGGGAAAAGGTGGCGATGGCGCCCAGCGGCTGGTTGAGCTCATGGGCTATCCCTGAGGCAAGTTCCTCGAGGGCGGATACCCGCGCAATCTCCATCAGGCGATTGAAGATGGCGTCCGTCCCGGTCGCCGTCCCATGGGGGGACGAGCCTGCCGGCACGGAATCGGCCCGATTGGGACCACCGTTGTTCAAGGACATAACCTGCTATGGCAAAAATACGCTGACGCGAGCGCCAGCCTGCCAGAATCCTCCCGTGGCCGGCACTTGCGAGTTTCCCGCATACGCCTGCGCCTGCCCCGTAAGAAAAGCGGCAAATCGTGATAGGCTTCTCGGCGCGCGGAAGGCCCGCCCACACGATGCGGCCGGGACCCGCCTCGAACATGAATGACCTGTCGCTGATCACTCAGCACCTTCTGCAATTCTCGCCGGACGCGCTGATCGTGGTCGATGCGCGTGGCGAGATCCGCTTTGCCAACGAGACGGTCCGCTCCCTGTTCGGCTACGACCCCCAGACACTCATCGGCCGCAACCTGGACGTCCTGGTACCCGAGCGGTTCCGGATCCGCCACGGCGCCCACATGTCGGCCTACACCCGCGATCCGACCAACCGGGAGATGGGGGCCCGGATCACCGACCTGTTCGCGCGGCGGGCGGACGGGAGCGAGTTCCCGGCGGGCATCCGCCTGGCCGCCTTCCGCGCCGGCGAGAACAGCTTCGTGGCGGCCGCCATCCGCGACATGACCGAGCGGCAGCAGATCGCCGATGCCCTGGTCGCCGCCCGCGAGGAAGCCGACCGGGCCAACCGGGCCAAGACCCGCTTTCTCTCCACGGCCAGCCATGATCTGCGCCAGCCCCTGCAGACCATCCGCCTGCTCAACGCCTCGATGAAGAAGCTCGCGCGCAAGATGCCCGCGATCATGGAACTGCTCCAGCAGCAGGAGCAGTCGATCGACGGCGCCACGCGCCTGCTGAACACGCTGCTCGACATCAACCGCATGGAATCCGGCGCCGTGGTGCCCGAGCAGAAGGAAGTGGACCTGGGCGAGGTGTTCCGTGAACTGGCCGCCGAGTTCGGCCCGCTGGCACGCAGCCGCCACCTCGAACTGACGTTCTCGGAGGCGCCGCTGTCGATCCTCACCGACAGGACCCTGCTCACGCAGCTGTTGCAGAACCTCATCGGCAATGCGCTCAAGTACACCGAACGGGGCAGCGTGAGCGTCTCGCAATCATCCGAACCCGAAGGGCTGACCATCAAGGTGGAGGACACCGGCATCGGCATCGCGCCGGAGAAGCTGGATCGCATCTTCGATGAGTACTACCAGATCGACGAGCAGGGCCCGCAGCGCAAGGGTGTCGGCCTCGGGCTCGCCATCGTGCGCGAGGCGGCGCGGCTGCTCGGGTTTTCGGTGGCCGTGAGCTCGAAGCCGGGCAAGGGAACGAAGGTGCGCGTGCGCATCCCCCGCCAGAACCTGCGCGTGCCGGCACCGGCCGCGACGCCGGATTCCGGGCTCGGCAAGCCCAACGGCGCGCACGCCGGCCGCCGTGTCGTGCTGCTGGAGGACAATGACTCGGTGCGGGTGGCCACCGAGCTGTTCCTGTCGCTCGAAGGCTTCGACATCAAGAGCGCAGCGTCGGTGGCGGAGGCGGAAGACCTGCTGGCGGCGATGCAGCCGGGCGATGTGCTGATCACGGACTATCATCTCGAGGGCCCGATCACCGGCATCGAGGTCCTGCAACAGTTGCGCGCCCAGAAGGGCCGCGCGGTCCCCGCCATCGTGCTGTCGGGTGACCTGAAGTCGATGCTGCGCGGAGTCAGGACGGAAATTCCCAATTGCCGTTTCCTGAGCAAGCCGGTGGACACCAACGCGCTGGTGGCGGCGATCTGCGAACTGCGCGACACTTGAATCCCGTGCATTTCCCCCGGAGGCAGCGCATCGACATGGCGTGGTTCCTTGCATTGATGCTGGCCGTGCTCACGGTCCAGCAGGCCTCGGCCTCCGAGGAATCCGTCGATGATGCCACCAAGGCCGCGCTGTCACTGGATGCGCATCCCCGGCGTGGCGCGCAGCTCTTCGCCCGCCACTGCACCCAGTGCCACGGGGCCGCAGCCACCGGTGATGCCGCCAAGGCGGTGCCATCGCTGGCCGGCCAGCGCTTCGCCTACCTCGTGCGCCAGCTCGCCAATTTCGCCGGCAACGAGCGCGACAGCAGCGAGATGCACAACGTGGTCTCGCAGGCGGCCCTGCAGCAGCCGCAGGCCTGGGTCGACATCGCCGCGTGGCTGAATGCGCGGCCCGTGAACCCCGCGGCGCAGAGCGGTGATGGCGCGCACCTCGGGCTGGGCGAGGGGATCTTCCACGAGCAGTGCGCCTCCTGCCACCGGGCCGATGCGCGCGGTGACGATGATGGCTTCGTGCCCTCGCTGCGGGCCCAGCACATGGGCTACCTCGCCGGGCAGATCCGCAGCCTCGGCTCGGGCAGGCGCCACAATCTCGATGAGAACCTGATGCGCTTCTTCAGGAGCCTGGAGGACCCGGACATCTCGGCCGTCGCGGATTATCTCTCGCGGCTCAAGGGACCGGGCAAGGACCGCAGGAAAATGCGCGACGATGGCTCGGTGGTAGACTAGGCGGGTGACGACCCTCGCTCCCAAGTACCGCGACAAACTCGGCGGCGCCCCCCACAGCAAGCTCTCGCTGCGGCTCTGGCTGCGCCTGCTGTCCTGCTCGATGATCCTCGAAAAACGCGTCCGTGCCCGCCTCGACGAGGAGTTCGGCACGACGCTGCCGCGCTTCGATGTGCTCTCGGCGCTCGAGCGGCACCCGGAAGGGCTGACCATGGGCCAGCTCTCCGACTACATCATGGTCTCGAACGGCAACGTCACCGCGGTGGTGAACCGGCTGCTCGCGGATGGCTGGCTGGTGCGTACCACCGACAAGGCCGACCGCCGCGTCGCGACGGTTCGGCTGACCCGCAAGGGACGCGCGGCGTTCCTCAAGATGGCCGCCCTCCACGAGCAGTGGATCGACCACATGTTCCAGGGCTTGTCCGATGAGCGCATCGAGGAACTGATGTCCGCCCTCGGCGAGATGCGCGTGTCGATCGAATCGCACGGCATCTGAACGGGCCGGCGCGGCCCTCAGCAGTAGGCCACCGATCCCACGTCCTCTTCCAGCGCCTCATTGAGGGCCACGTTGAGATAGACGGCCTCGGCCCGCACGGCTGGCCGGTACAGGGTCGTGCGCTGGTAGGCGATGCGCCCGGCGGAGGAGATCAGCGCCTGCATGCGCGCCGGCGTGAATTCCTGCCCGTGCTTCCCGCCCGCCGCACGACTGATGCTCTCGTTCATCAGCGTTCCGCCCACATCATCCGCACCGGCCGACAGGCACAACCGGGCGCCGGCCACTCCCATCTTCACCCAGGAGGTCTGCACGTGCTGGAACGCCGGATGCAGCACCAGCCGCGCCACCGCATGCATCAGCACCGCTTCGCGGAAGGTGGGGCCGGGTCGCGCGCGACCGCGGCGATACAGCGGCGCACCTTCCGCCACGAAAGGCAAGGGCACGAACTCGGTGAAGCCACCACTGCGCTCCTGCAGGGTTCGCAGCGCGATGAGGTGGCGGGCCCAGTGTTGCGGGCCTTCCACGTGGCCGTACAGGATGGTCGCGGTGGAACGCAGGCCCAGTGAGTGGGCATCCGCCATGACGTCCAGCCACTCGCGCGTGCCCAGCTTGTCGGGGCAGATGATGGCGCGAACCTCGTCATCGAGGATCTCCGCCGCCGTGCCCGGGAGCGTCGACAGGCCGGCCTCCTGCAGCTTCGCCAGGAACGCCTTCACCGGCAGGCCCAGGGTACCCGCACCATGCAGCACCTCGAGCGGCGAGAAGGCGTGGATGTGCATCGCCGGTGCTGCCGCATGCACCGCCGCGCAGATGTCGAGATAGGACTGCCCGGTGAACTGCGGGTGGATGCCCCCCTGCAGGCACACCTCGGTGGCGCCGCGCTCGCGCGCCTCGACCACGCGCGCCGCGATCTCATCGAGATCCAGCCGGTACGGCGCATCGCGCATCTTCAGCGCGACCTTGCCGGTGGAAAACGCGCAGAAGCCGCAATGGTAGGTGCACTGGTTGGTGTAGTTGATGTTGCGGTTGATGACATAACCCACCGCATCGCCATTGACCGAGCGGCGAACCTCGTCGGCCGCGGCCAGCACCTCCTGCAGTGCGCTGCCTCGAGCGGCGAACAGTGCCGTGATCTCGCCCTCCCCGAGCGGCTCCTCCGCGAACAGGCGCGAGAGCAGGCCGTCCACGCCGGCGGGAGGCGCATGGCATCGCCCCATGAACGAGGCGGCCGGGTCCGGTGGCTGCTCGCTGATGCCCGCCCGCCAGTCATCATCACGGGCAAGGCCGGTCGCATCCGCCAGATTCAGCACCGCCGACTGCACACCGGCGTGCAACCAACGTTCGCGCTCGCCGATGAAGCGCGGATAGACGGTCAGCCGTTCGCAGAGCTGGTGCCCGGCGGAACGAAGCACCTCGTCCAGCCGGCCCACCTGCGGCCACGGCGCCTCGGGATTGACGAAATCGGGGGTCAGCGGGGAGATGCCGCCGAGGTCGTCCAGCCCCGCAGCCACGAGATCGAGCCAGTCGCCCTCCTGGCTGAGATTGGGTGGCGCCTGGATACTGACCTCGGGGCCGAACACCAGCCGCGCGGCCGCGATGCTCCACACCAGTTCCTCCGGCGAGGGTTCCGGCGCCTGGGCCATGCGCGTGCCCGGCTTGGCGCGGAAGTTCTGGATGAGGATCTCCTGCAGATGGCCATGGCGGCCATGCAGGTCGCGCAGCGCCAGGAGCGAGGCCAGGCGCTCGGCCCGGGTCTCTCCGATACCGATCAGCAAGCCGCTGGTGAAGGGGACCCTGGCTTCGCCCGCGCGCCGGATCGCGGCGAGCCGCACCTCGGGTTGCTTGTCCGGCGAGCCGTGATGCGGCATGCCGCGCTCCAAGAGCCGCGGCGATGCCGATTCGAGCATCAGCCCCATGGACGCCGACACCCCGCGCAGGGACGAGAACTCGTCGGCCGTCATCACACCGGCGTTGATGTGCGGCAGCAGGCCGGTCTCGCGCAGCACGCGGCGGGCGAGATGCGTGACATAGGCCAGCGTCGAGGCGAACCCCAGGCGCGAGAGCTCCTCGCGCGCCACGCGATAGCGCAGCTCCGGGCGGTCGCCCAGGGTGAACAGCGCCTCCTTGCATCCCAGCGCGGCGCCCTGCCTCGCGACCGCCAGCACCTGCTCCTCGCTCATGTAGGCAGCGCCCGCCCGGCGCGGGGTGCGCGCGAAGGTGCAGTAATGGCAGACATCGCGGCACAGGTGCGTGACCGGCAGGAAGACCTTGCGTGAGTAGGTGATGCGCGGGCCGAACTGCGCATCCCGCCGCGCGCGGGCGCGCGCCGCGAGCGCAGCCGCCGGCTGGTGCTCGAAGGACATCACCTCGGTGGCCGTGGGCAGCGTCATCGTACCCGCGGCACCGCCAGCCCCCAGCGCCGCCCGCGTATGGGGCGCAAGGTCGGGGGATCGCGCCAGTGCCGCGCGCAGCGCCGCGAGGTCCTCCGGCGTATCGACATCGGGTACCGGCGCCCGCGGGTGCACCGCAATTCCCTCGGCGGCATAGGCCGACTGGTGTTCCTCGAAGCTGCCCTGGCCGAAGGCAAACCGGACGGTGACACCCGCCGGCACGTACAGCAGGTTCGTGCCATCGCGCCGCTCGCAGGGCGAGAGGCTCACCGCCGGTGCAGGCTCGGCCAGCGCGCAGCGGATGAACTCATCGATCTCGGCGCTCCCCAGGAGCGGTTCGTCCGCATGCACCACGCAAACGCCCTGCGCACCCGCCTCGAACGCGAGCCGCGCCGCGGTTCCGAGCGCCGGATTGAGCATCTCGTCACTGGCGAGATGACGCACCTTGCCGCCGCCGGTTCCCGGTGCCGGCGCCTCGCCCACCAGCCAGACCGCCTCGATGCTGCGAGCACCCTGGAGCGCCGCGAGCACGTCGGCGAGCATCGCCTGCGCCAGCGCGCGCCGGGCCGCCAGCGGCAGCTGCGGAGCGAGCCGGGACTTGCCGGTGGGGGACTCCCGGTAAGGAACGATCGCGTGGATGCGGGTCATGGGAACTCAGCGTGCCAGGTCGAGCTTTTCCGCCGGGCTGCTGCCGTCGGCCCCCCGGTGGGTGGCCAGCACCAGCGCGGCTTGTTCGTACACCGCCCTCATCATATCCAAAGTCTCCTGGGCCGTTGCTATCCGCTCGTCCCAGCGTTCCTGGGACGACACGCGGCTCATCAGCACCCGTGCCCGCAGCGCGGCGTAGCCTTCGGTGACACGGCGGCCCTTGCGGGTGGCGCGGTAGGACACGCTCTTGCGGCGTCCGCCCGGGACCCGCTCGATCAGCCCGGCATCCAGGAGCTTGCGCATCGAATACTGGACGTTGGCGACATCGTCGCGGGAGAGGATCCGGGCGATCTCGCCCTGCGTCTTGGGGCGATCCTTCAGCCGCACGACGTGGAGAATGGCGTTGCAGGTGCTGCCAAGTCGTTGATCGGCAACGGCGCCCAGGCAATCGCACTGCCAGCGCTCGAAGGCCGCGGCGATGCGCAGCAGCGCGAACTCGAATTCCGTGACCACGCTCTCGGGCAGGTTGCGGGCCAGGTGCCAGTGGGACTTCAGCTCATCCGCGTGCGGAAGCCGTGCCTTGCCACGTGACGAGGCGCCGCCGCGGGCAGTGCCGGTTGTATTCGCCATCTCTCCGATCTCCATCCAATGCTTGAATTCGAACGCCAAGTTACGCCATGATTTTAATTGAGGACTAAACTTTTTCACCAGGGAGAGCGGATGGGTCGCAGCCAGGCGCCGATCGTCGGCATTCATGAATCCGAAGCGGCGTGACTTCATCGCCGGCGCGGGACTGGCGGTGCTCGGCTCCGCGCTCCCGGCGGGGGCCCGCACGATTCGCGCCGCCAGTGCTTCACGGACCCCGGCCCGCGCCGGCGCGGGCCCGCGTGGATTGAGCCGCGGCATCGCTGCGGTGCTGGCGCGCGCCGGCGAGTCGATGCTGCCGGGGGCGGCGGCGGCCGGCATCGCGGAGTTCGTCGGATCGCAACTCGCGCTGCCCGCGCATCGCCAGGGGCTGCTCATCAGGTACCTGATGCCCGGGCCGCACCGCAGCTTCTATGTCGCGGGCCTCGCCGCGCTCGAGGCCGCGAGCCTGGAACGCTTCCATCGTCCATTTTCGCGCCTGTCGGACTCGCAGGCGGGTGAACTCCTCGAGGACCTGCGCAATGCGCGCATTCCCCGCTGGAGCGGCCCGCCGCAGCCGTTGCTGCATTTCGTCCTGCGCAACGACGCGCTGGACGTGGTGTATGGCACGCGGACGGGCTTCGCCCGCCTGGGCGTGCCTTACATGGCCCACCTCGAGCCGCCCGCCGGGTGGCCGTCGTGAACGGCTCCAGGGAAACCGACGTGCTGATCGTGGGCTCGGGAGCCGTGGGCTCCTCGCTGGCTGCGCGGCTCGCCGCCGCAGGACATGCGGTTCTGGTGCTCGAGGCGGGCCCCGCCCGCAGCAACCAGGACCTGGTCAGCTCGGCGATCTGGGCCCGCCGGCTCAAGTGGGGCGGCAGCACCGTCATCGAGACCGGCGACAAACCCGTCGGCCACACCTTCAACGCCGGTTACGGCACCGGCGGCAGCGCGCTGCACCACTATGCCGTGTGGCCGCGGCTGCATGCGGAGGACTTCCGCATGCACAGCGAGTTCGGCACGGGGCTCGACTGGCCCATCGGCTACGAGGACCTACAGGCCCACTACGATGCCGTGCAGGACGAGCTGGGCATCGCCGGCGATGCAGGCCAGGAGAAATGGCGGCCGCCCGGCGCGCCCTACCCCCTGCCGCCGACGCCGGTGTTCGCACAGGGCGCAGCCATCGCGCGCGGCTTCGACAAGCTGGGGCTGGCCACCTCACCGCTCCCGCTGGCGATCACCACCACCCCCTGGCGCGGCCGCCCGGCCTGCCTGTGGGACGGCTGGTGCGATGCCGGCTGTCCCATCGGAGCATTGGCGAACCCGCTGGCGGTGCACCTGCCGGCAGCGCTCGCCCACGGCGCGAAGATGCTCAACGATGCCACGGTGCTTCGCGTGCTCACCGGTGATGATGGACGGCGCGCCACCGGCGTCGAGTACGCGGATGCCACCGGACAGCGGGTCACCGTCAACGCCCGCCTGGTGATCCTGGCGGCCTTCACCGTGCAGAATGCCCGCCTGCTGCTGGCCTCGCGCAATGCCCGGCATGCGCAGGGACTGGGCAATGACGGCGACATGCTCGGCCGCTACATCACCTCGCACACGGCAGGACTCATCTACGGACTGTTCGAGGAGCGCACCGATCCGCACCTGGGCGCCTTCGGCGGCCAGCTCCTCAACCAGGATCAGTACGGCAAGCGGTCGCACGCCGACGAGAAGGCCTTCGGCAGCTACCAGTGGATGATCGCGCAGGCCGTGAAGCCCGTGGACCTCCTGGGCATCGCACCGACGCGGCCGGATCTCACCGGCAGCAAGCTCCACGATTTCATGAAGCGCGCCGCCGGCCACTTCGCCACGATGACCGCGGTGGTCGAGGACCTGCCGCTGGCGGGCAATCGCGTCACGCTGGCCGAAGAATCCGACACCTTCGGGGTGCCGCTCGCCTCCGTGCATCACGATCTCGACCCCGCCTCGCGCGCACTGTGGCAATCCAGCCTGGCGCAGGGCCGCAAGGTGTTCGAGGCCGCCGGCGCCAGCGAAGTGTGGACGGGCCCGGGCGGCTCGATGCACATCATGGGCGGCACCATCATGGGAAGGACACCGGCGGATTCGGTCACCAATTCCCATGGCCAGGTCCACGGCATCACCAATCTGTTCGTCGCTGGCCCAGGCCTGTTCCCCACCAGCGGCGGCGTGAACCCCACCTTCACCGCGCAGGCGCTCGCGCACCGTAGCGGTGAATTCATCTTGCAACATTTCCAGGAGTTGGTCGCATGAGTGTCGTTGCCTACGTGCCTTATGGTTGTTATTGGTCCACGCCCTTCGCACGCTGGCAGGGCGCACTGTCGCACCTGCACTCGTTGCGCTTCGCCGCGCATGTGGCGAAGGATGCGCTCGCGGCGCGCAAGATTCCCGCCGCCGTGTTCGACTTCGGCGTGCTCGGCATGACCCGGCCGGAGAAGGGCTCCTTCTACGGCCTGCCCTGGCTCATGGGACTGGTGGGCGCCGGCCAGGTCGGCGGACCGACGGTCTCGCAGGCCTGCGCCAGCAGCGTGCGGGCGCTGCAGACGGCGGCGCGCGAGGTGCAGGTGGGCGCGTCAAGCTGCGGCCTCGCCATCGCGGCGGACCGCACCTCGAATGGCCCGAACATCTATTTTCCGAACCCCGCCGGCCCCGGCGGCACCGGCGAGGCCGAGAACTTCATCATGGAGAACATGGCCTGCGATCCGCTCGGCGGGCACTCCATGGTGCAGACGGCCGAGAACGTCGCCGCCAAGTTCGGCATCACGCTGGCCGAGCAGCACGCGCTGGTCCTGCGCCGCGAGGAACAGTACCGCCAGGCGCTGGCGAACGATCACGCCTTCCAGAAACGTTACATGCAGCTGCCGTTTGCGGTGCCCGATGCGCGCTTTCGCAAGCCGGTGGCGACCCTTGCGGGCGATGACGGCATCCGTTTCTCGACCGCGGAAGGCTTGGCCGCGCTCAAGCCCGTGGTCGAAGGCGGCACGGTCACCTTCGGCGCCCAGACCCACCCGGCGGATGGCAATGCCGCCATCGTGGTGACCAGCGAGCCGCGCGCACGCGAACTGTCCCGCGACCCGAAGATCCGCATCGAACTGCTCGGCTTCGGTTCGAGCCGCGCACCGCTCGCCTTCATGCCCGAAGCACCCATCGAGGCCGCCCGGCGCGCGCTGGCATCGGCCGGCGTCGGCATCGGCGATCTCGCCGCGGTCAACACCCACAACCCCTTCGCCGCCAACGACCTCGCCTTCGCCAAGGGCACGGGATTCGACGTGCAGCGGATGAACAACTACGGCTGCTCGCTGGTGTTCGGTCATCCGAACGGGCCCACCGGCATGCGCTCCACCATCGAGCTGATCGAGGAACTGGTTCAGCGCGGCGGCGGCACCGGGCTGTTCGCGGGGTGTGCAGCGGGGGACACCTCCATGGCCGTCGTCGTCCGCGTCAGCGGGGGATGACGGGTCTTAGGTGCGCAAGTCGCCGGAGGCGGTGGATGCCGTCGGATGTGGATGCCGTCGAATTTGGGGAGAATCAGGACGATGACGCTGGAAACCTCGAAGCCGGAAGCAGCGCACACCGTGGGCCACAACTGGAGCCCCGCCTACGAGTGGAAGGCGATTGCGCTGCTGACCGTCGGATTCGGGCTCGTCGGTCTCGACCGCCAGATCATCGCTCCGCTCTTTCCCTCGATGATGGCGGACCTGAAGCTGACCTACCAGGACCTTGGGAATCTGATCGGGGCGCTCGGATTCTCGTGGGGGGTGTTTGCCATCATTGCGGGCAACCTCTCGGATCGATTCGGTCGCCGAGCCATCCTGATTCCCGCGGTCGTCGGCTTCTCGTTGATGGCCGGGCTCTCAGGCATCGCCACCGGCATCACCGCGCTGCTGCTGCTGCGCGGGTGGATGGGCGTCTTTGAAGGCGCCTACACACCGACCAGCCTTGCCACCAACGCAGAGGCATCCAAGCCCTCCCGACTCGGGCTGAACCAGGGCATCCAGCAATGCGCGTTTCCGTTGCTGGGGCTGGGCTTCGGTCCGATCATCGCGACTCAACTGCTTCGCGTAGTCCCTTCGTGGCGCTGGGTTTTCGCCGCCGTGGCGGTTCCCGGCCTCATTCTCGGCTTCCTGCTCTGGCTCACCATCAAGGACCAGCCGCGCGGCGCCCACGGAAAGCACGACCACATGCCGATCAAGCTGCTCATCGGACAGTTGTTCCGTCACCGGAACATTCCGCTGGGCATGATGGCGCTGTTCTGCAACATGAGCGGCGCCTTCGTGATCGCCGCGATGGTCCCGGTCTATCTGACCGACGTCCTGAAGCTCGACAGTCAAACCATGGGCCTCATCGCCAGTGCCGTTGGCTTTGGTGGATTCCTCGGCGAAATGCTGCTGCCGGGCCTGTCCGATGCGCTCGGCCGCAAGACCGTCCTGCTGGGCTCATTCGCCGGAGCAGGCCTGTTCATCTACCTGTTTGCACAGACCGGCGCCACCCATACGGGATTGCTGTTCACCTACCTGTTCCTGGCGTGCTGCTTCGTGTTCGCCAATTTCGCCGTCATCACCGGCCCTGTTGCCATCGAGGCAGCGCCGCGCGGTGCCTTGGCCAGCGTCACCGGCATCATCGTCGGCACCGGGGAGATATTCGGCGGCGGCGTCGTTCCCTCTCTGGCGGGAGGACTCGCGCAGCATCACGGCCTGCACAGCGTATTCGGCCTGGCGCTGGGCGGATTCGCAGTGGGGTTGATCGCGTGTCTCTTCCTGATCGAAACCGCGCCGCGGCGAATTTCCGCGACAAGCCATTGACCGGCGTGCAGCTGCTGAGGGGATTGGCGGGAGAAGTTCTCCCGCCAATCCCCTCAGCAGTCGAGCGTCGCGGTTTCGTTTGCCGAAGATCGGACGATGCGGTTCCGGCGACCTGCAAGGAACGATGTCTTGTTCAAGTCCCCGCCAACGCCCGAGCGCATCGAGGAGCGGGTGGGGGAGACTTCTGCGAGATTGTTGGAGCGCGGCCCCGCCGGCGGACGCGTCACGCTGAGCAGTGACGCATGCGTCCAGATGAGGCCATGTGCGCTAGTGACGCACTCCGCCGGCGGGGATGCCTTCCCGCGCGACCAATCTCGCAGAAGTCTCCCCCACCCGCTCCTCGATGCGCCCGCGACGCTGAAGAGAACTCCTAAACGAACGGCATCACTTCCTTGGCAAACCGCCTGAGCACTGCATGAGATCCCGCCTCATCCTGCGAAGTGATGAAGATCGAGATCTCCGTGATGCCCGCCGCCTGCAGCTCCTTGCCCTTGGCGATGCAATCCGCAGGCGTGCCGGCGATGCAGCACTTCATGGCGACTGCGTCCGGGATGAGCTTGCGGTGTTGCGCCGTCAGGTCGAGGTGCTCGTAGAACTTGTAGGACTCGCTCACCGCCTTGACCACATCGGCATGCTCCACGCCCAGCGTATCCGGCAGGTAGGGCTTGCGGGCGATGTTGCGGGCCGCCGTGGGGCGCACCTTGTCGAGCGCCTTGGTGCGATCATCGTCGATGGCCGAATCGATGGCGGCGATGTAGCGGAAATCCTTCAGCGACCGGCCGGCTTTCTTCGCGCCGGCCTGCACGGCCGCGACGGTGGCGCGAACGCCCTCGGCGTTGCCGCCCATGTGACCATCGACGATGACGCCGTCGCAGAACTCACCGGCGGCTTCCGCCGAGTTCAGTCCCATGACCGCGAGCTGCAGCGGCACGTGCCCCGCCTGCTCGGTGCCGAGCAGGCGCACCTTGTCGACACGGCCCCAGGTCTTCTTCTCGAGTTCCTCGCTGGGACGCAGTGCCTCGACCTCGCGGCCCTCGAGCAGGGCGCGCATGTATTCCATGCGCTCGCGGATCTGCGGCAGCTTCGCCGGCGACAGTCCCGCGGTGCGTACCGCCGAGTCGCCGGCGCCGACGCCGAGCACGGCACGGCCCTTGGAGAGCATGTTGAGCGTCATCGTGGCCTTGGCGGTCACTGCCGGATGGCGCGTCACGACATTGGTGACACCTGTCCCGAGCCGCACGCGCTGCGTGCCCAGGGCGCAGGCGGCGAGCACCACCCACACGTCCAGCCAGATCATCTGCGAGTCGCCCACGTACACCGTCTCGAAGCCGCAGGACTCCGCCGTCTGCGCGAGTCGCACCACCGGCTCGACCCCGGCTCCCGAGTATGGCCACACCATGCAACTGAACTTCATAGTCGTTTCCCCCACCTGCTTGATATCAACCCACGGGCTCAAGCCCGTCCCGGAAAAAGCCGCCGCGCACCGCCGTGCTGGCGCTGTCGGAAAAGTGCCCGGTCGTGGATCCCCTCGCTCGATGCCCTGGCCGGCAGAAGCCGCCAAAGCTGCGGATCGTGCATCGGACCGCAACCGAGGGTGCCGACACAGGCGTGGTTTTTGGGCAACATGATGAACAGTTGTGTTCGCGGTGCGGACTATAGTACTTTACGCTTAAAGTTAAAGTTAACGTACTCTCGCAGAGACTGAAAGTACGAACCGGGGTGAACGTCGGTCACGCCGGACGTCTGGAAGGGGATAATCAAGCAAGGAGTTCTCATGCGCATTGCCGCGATCACCGGACTGTTGCGACGCCTGGGTTTGAAAGGGATTGCTCTGTCGCTGGTGGCATCCGTGCCCGCAGCGGCGTGGGCTGAAAATCCAAAGAACGAGGGTGGCGTCCTCGAGGAGATCACCGTCACCGCCACCAAGCGCGAGCAGTCCGTACAGGACGTCGGCATCGCCATGTCGGCCTTCTCGACGGAGCAGTTGCAGACGATGGGCGTGCGCGACAGCACCGATGTCGCCAAGATCACTCCCGGCGTGTTCATCGGCGGCAGCATCGGCGGCCAGACCGCGCTGTTCACCATCCGCGGCGTCACCCAGAACGACTTCACCGACTCGGTGGAATCACCGGTGGCGGTGTACGTTGATAAAAACTACATCACCATGGCGCAGGGCCAGAGCTTCGGCACTTTCGATCTGGACCGGGTCGAGGTCAGCAAGGGGCCGCAGGGCACCCTGTTCGGGCGCAACGCCACGGGTGGCCTGATCCACTACCTCACGCGACAGCCGACGCGCGAGGCCGAGGGCTTCGTGTCGGTGAGCGAGTCGCGCTACAACAGCCACCGCGTCGAGGCGGCCTTCGGAGGGCCGTTGACCAGCGTGCTGGCAGGGCGCATCTCGGGCATCTGGAAGAAGCAGGACTCGATCCTGAAGAACACCATCCCGGCGAATCTCGTGAATCCGACCCTGCCCGGCACGGGCGGCGGCCAGGATGAATGGAACGATGACACCGTGGGCCTGCGCGGACAGCTCCTGTTCACGCCCACGGACAACTTCGATGCCACCGTGTCGTACCAGTGGCAGCACACCAAGACCTCGACCGGTCCCTACATCAGCTCGGCCACGGTACCGGTGTACGACCAGCAGGGCCGGTTGGTGGAGACCTACAATGCCAGCCCCACCGAGACACGGCTCGCCATTCAGTTGGATGCGAACGGTCAGGACACCGGCGGCGCGGTGCCGCTGGGCGGCGGGTTGGGCGTGCTGAACGGCTGCTACACGGGCGCAGGCGCACCACCAGCCGCGTGCAGCTTGCGGGCCAATCCGGGCGGGGATTCATTCGGATTCGTGCAGCCCAAGGGCTTGGTCACGCAGGCCGACCATGCCTACACGGACCTCAACCACTTCAGCACCTCCGGTACGGCGCTGCGCATGAACTGGAAGCTGAGCGATTCCATGAAGCTCACCTCCATCACCAACTTCATGCGCTACAACAAGTTTGTGTCCATGGACGTGGACGCGGCTCCCGAGGCGCAGTCGGTGTATCACTCCATGTCGCACGAGGACACCTTCAGCCAGGAACTGCGGCTGTCCGGCGATAGCGGCAAGCTGAAGTGGGTGGGGGGTGCCTTCTACCTGAACGTCAACAACAAGACGCAGAACGGCCTGGAGTTCCCGGCCACCTCGCCTTTCGCCACCTCACCGATCATCCTGGTCACGCCGCCGATTCCACCGCCGGGCCCGGTGGATACCGTCGGCCACATCAGCCTGCATACGATTTCCACTTCCCTGTTCGGCCAGGTGGACATCCCGCTGGCGGAACAGTGGACCCTGGTCGTCGGCGGCCGCTACATCAAGGAGAAGAAGAACTACTCCTTCCAGCAGGGCGTGTTCATGGCGCAGGATGACCGCACCATCAACACCGCGGTGCACTACTTCGACCTGTTCCCGTTCACACCCTTCCATACCAGCGACAACCTCTGGGCCGGCAAGCTGCAGGTGGAATACCGCCCGCAGAAGGACGTGCTGTGGTTCCTGGGCGTGAACCGTGGCTCCAAAGGCCGGCAGCTTCAATGCACAGCTCGCCGACGGCTCGCCGCGCATTGCGCTCTCGCAGATCCCGTACAAGCCCGAGAACCTGACCAACTACGAGGGTGGCCTCAAATCCACGCTCCTGGACAACCGGCTGCGCTTCAACGCCTCGGTGTTCTACTACGACTACAAGGACTACCAGGCCTTCCTGTTCCAGCAGTCCTCCGGCGTGGTCGTGAACAAGGACGCCAACATGTACGGTGGGGAGTTCGAGGTGGCCGCAAGCCCCATCGACAACCTCGAAGTGCAGCTGGGCGTGAGCCTGTTCCACGCCAAGGTCAAGGATCTGCAGCTATTCGGTCCCGCGGGTACGACGCCGCTTTCAAAGGACGTGAAGCCGAGCTTCGCGCCCGAGAAGCAGCTCTCGGCTCTGGTACGCTATTCTTGGGAGCTGTTCGGCGGCAAGCTGTCGGCGCAGGTCGATGCGCACTACTCCGCGGAGTTCTACCACAACCTGCGCAACTTCCAGGCCGACCGCTACCCCGGCTACACGCTCATGAACGCGCGCCTGGGCTGGTCGAACGACAACTGGGAAGTGGCGGCATTCGTGGAGAACCTCACCGACAAGCGCTACTACTCCATCGGCTACGATCTCGCCACGCTGTGCGGTTGCAACGAGAATGCCTTCGGCCGGCCGCGATGGCCGGGACTCGAGGTGCGCTACCGCTTCGGCAAGTAGGCGCCGGTCGGGAAGACCTGAAGGCCGCGTCCCGCGAGGGGCGCGGCCTTTTTTCAGCTCGACTACTTCGCCTGGCTCACACTATTTGCAAAGCGGCGGCAGCGCGTGCGCACCTGGTAAGGGATCTTGGCCGCGCTCGCTCAAAATCCACTCTTTGAAGGCCTCGTCCTCAAATCGGTACACACCGATCTCGGATTGAATCAACACCTGGCGATCGCGCAAACGCTTGAGCGCGTTTTGCGGAACAGAGCGATCGGCGGCACGCGCCAGTTTCAGCGCGCGGCCCAGGCGCGCCAGAGACTGAACGCTGTGCAGGTCGTACTTGCCCTGTGCAACCCAGAGTAGAACCAGTCGGTCTGCGGGCAGCAAAGCCTCCCAGCGCGAGGCAAAGCCTTCTTCGAGGTAAACCGATTGCTTGCAACGGACGATCGCGATCTCGGCGCCGTCAAAGGGATTGGCGAGGTATTGGGCGAGGAAACGGCGAAACAGTTCCGGGACTCGATTGAGGGAGACGAACGCGGCCTCCGAGTCGCGCAGCGCCAACTTGAGGGTGGTCAGGCTGTTCGCGCGCCGCGTCAATTCCCGGACAAAGTCTTCCCCGAGTAACGGCAGAGGTTCGACCCGGGCCCAGTTGTAGAAAGGCTTATGCTCCCGACCGAACATCGATCAGCAGCAAGCCTCGATTGCGACTGCGATCAAATGTGGCCCATGCGTTGGCGAGCTTCCCCGAGACGGCGTGATCGCTGCTCTTGAAGCCGAGTTCCGCACCGCCTTCTGCCAGACCCCCTACCTTGCCCGACACTTTCACCGAACTGACCGGTTTCCCCAGCTTGGAGCGTATCTTGGGGAGCATGCGCTTGGGCTTGGCGCACGCCAGCAAGGCGTCGCTGATCGCTTGGCTCGGGTCAAGATCTTCCTGCCACAAGTTGCAATAGCCCACCGCATAGCCGTGCTGTTCAGCCGCCGGGGTCAGATCCTGAATCAGAAACTCCGTCTTGCCCATGCGGCGTCGGGCATGCAACGCTGTGGCTGATATCAGGCCCAGATCGAGCGCCTGCAAATGCTGCGCGGCGAGCTGCGGACGAGCGAAATGCCAGCTGTTCGTGGGTGCCTTGGGCATGTGGTACGTTGTGGTAGAGCCAATAGGATACCCTAAGCGGCGAATGATGATCTACCACAAGGGAAGACGGCAAACCGTGCGCACGGCGGTGACGCTCGGTGCCGCGAAGCAGCCAAAATCATCGTGTCTGGGTATTATCTCAACTGCTTCTTGTCGATCTTGCCCACACCGGTCTTTGGGAGCTGCGCGAGCATCACATATTCGCGTGGCACCTTGTAGGCGGCGAGATTGGCGCGGCAATGCGCATCGAGTTGTTCAGGCGTCGCCGCCTGGCCCGGCCGGACCACCACGAAAGCCTTGATGCGCGCGCCGCGCTGTTCGTCCGGCACGCCGAGCACGGCGACCTCGAGGATGGCCGGATGCATCCCCAGCACCTCCTCGACCTCGCGCGGATACACATTGAAACCCGACACGAGCACCATGTCCTTCTTGCGGTCGCGGATGTACAGGTAGCCCTGCTCGTCCAGTTCGCCCAGATCCCCGGTGTACAGCCAGCCGTCGCGCAGCGCCTGCGCGGTTTCCTCCGGCCGGTTGCGGTAGCCCAGCATCACCTGCGGGCCGCGCGCGCGGATCTCGCCGATCTGCCGTGGGCCGTACACCTCGATGCCGCCCACTGGGTCCACGATCTGGATTTCCGTGTGCGGCAGCGGCAGGCCGACGGAGGCCGGTTTGCGCACGCCGTGCAGCGGGTTGAACGACAACACCGGGCCGGATTCTGACTGCCCATAGCCTTCCAGGACCGGCGCGCCGGTGGCCGACTCCCAGCGGCGCAGCAGCGCCTCGGGCAGCGCCGCCGAGCCCGAGTAGCTCATGCGCAGGGTGTCGAAATGCGTGGCCTCGAAGGCCTCGTGCTTGAGGAGCGCGGTGAAGATGCTGGGACTGCCCGCGAGGATGGTGATGCGCTCGGCGGTGAGCAACTCGAACAGCGCCTCCGGCGTGAAGCGCGGCAGGATGACCAGCGTGGCCCCGCCATGGGCCGCATTGTGCAGGCACATCGCCGCCGCGTAGGTGTGGAACAGCGGCATGCAGCACAACATGCGTTCGTCATCCCGTGCGATCGGCAGCAGCGCCTCGCGCTGCGCGATGTTGATGGCCACCGCGCGATGGCTCATGTTCACGCCCTTCGAGCGCCCGGTGGTGCCGCCGGTGTACTGGAGCGTCGCGAGTGAATCCGGGTCCGGCAGCAGCTCCGGCAGCGTTGCTGCGCCCGCCGCCATTTCCGGCTGCGACAGACGCCGGCCGCCCTCGACCCCGACCACGATGCGATGCGCGATGGCCAGGCGCGGCAGCAGGGGTTCGAGCGCGGCCGCCGCCGTGGCGTCGTGGACCAGCGCATGGACGTCGGCGTCCTCGAGTATGGCGCCGAGTTCGCGGCCCGTGTACAGCGGGTTCAACGGCACCGCCTGTGCGCCGGCGGCGTGCACCGCGAAGGTGGCGATGCAGATGTCGATGCCATTGCCCATCACCAGCGCGACGCGCTGGCCGCGGCATCCCAGCCCGATGAGTTCGCGTGCGAAAGCACCCACCGCCTCGAGATACCGGGCGTAGCTCAGCCGCTCGCCCCCGCAGACCAGCGCCTCGCGCGCGGGCACCCGCGCCGCCGTGGCGGCGAGCATGTGCACCACGCTGGGTGGTGCTGACAGCTCCCCTACCACCCGGCCGCCCAGTGATCCCGGCCAAGGCCGCCGGCCGCGCCGGTCCCGAGCAGTGCCTGGCGCGCGAGCAGTTCGGCCTCGGGCAGCAGGACCTGCGCATAGAAGCGTGCGGTGGCGCGCTTGCCTTGGTGAAGCGGTGTCGCCTCGCCGGCCGCCGCCGCCATGCGCAGCCACATCCAGGCGCCGCCCACGAGGCCGGCGAGCTTGAGGTACGGCACGGCACCTGCTTCGATGTCCGCCGCTCGGGACTGCCCCGCCCGGGTGAGCAACTCGCGCGAGACGAGCTCGAGCAGGTCCGCACCCTTCGCCACGCCCTCGCGGATGGCATCGACTGCGGGCTCGGCCGCCGTGGCCTTCACCGAGGCGCGCATCGCCTCGACGAACTCCGACAGCCGGGTCGCACGGTCGGCGATCAGCTTGCGGGTGACGAGGTCGATGGCCTGGATGCCGTTGGTGCCTTCGTAGATCGCGCCGACACGCACGTCGCGCGCGTACTGCTCCACACCCGTGTCGGTGATGTAGCCATAGCCGCCGAACACCTGGATGGCGGTGCTCGCCACCTCGAATCCCATGTCGGTGCCGCAGGCCTTGCAGATCGGCAGCAGCCACTGCGCGAAGCCCGCAGCCTTGGCCGCCACGGACGGCTGGGGATGGTTCTCGCCGAGGTCGATCTGCAGGGCGGCCTCGAGCATCAGCGCCCGCAGCGCCTCCACGCGCGCGCGCATCGTGAGCAGCATGCGGCGCACGTCAGGGTGCTCGATGATGGCGCGCGGCGGCTGGTCCGGCGCCCCGCCCTGCGTGCGCTCCAGTGCGTGCTGCACGGCACGGTTCAAGGCCGCTCCGCCGATGCCCACACCCTGCACGGCCACTTCCAGCCGCATGGTGTTGACCATCGCAAACATCGCCTGCAGGCCCCGGCCGGCCTCGCCGATGCGCAGGGCCTGCGCATCCTCGAACTCGACCACGCAGGTGGGTGAGGCGCGAAGGCCCATCTTGTGCTCGACGCGCGCCACGCGAACCGAGTTGCGCCGGCCATCCTCCAGCACCTGCGGCACGAGGAACAGCGAGATGCCGCGCGTTCCCGCCGGTGCACCCGGCGTGCGAGCCAGCACCATGTGCACGATCTGCGGGGTGAACTCGTTGTCGGCGTTGCTGATGAATACCTTGGTGCCGGTGAGCCGGTAGCTTCCGTCCGCCTGGAGCGTCGCGAGCGAGCGGGCTCGTCCCACATCCGAGCCCGCCTGCGGCTCGGTGATCACGATGGTGGTGGCGATGCTGCCATCGATCATGCCGGGCACCCAGCGCTTCACCTGCTCCGCGCTGCCGTGCGCCATCAGCAGGCGCGCGGCCGCCCGCATGGTCACCGGCAGCATCGAGAAGGCCAGGTTCGCGCCATTGGACATCTCGGCAAAGGCCGCCTGCAGCACCCGCGGCATGCCCTGTCCGCCGAAGTCCTGCGGCAGGTCGAAGCCGGCCCAGCCTCCCTCGCAGTATTTCGCGTAGGCCTGCGCAAACCCCGGCGAGTAGCGCACGCGGCCCTTCACCAGGCGCGAGGCATCTTCATCACCGGCGGCGTTGATCGGCGCGAGCACGCCTTCGGCGAACCGGGCTCCTTCCGCGAGCACGCCGCGCACCACCTCCTCATCCACCGCGGCGAAGGCCGGCAATGCCCGCAACGCGGCCATGTCGAGCACACGATCGAACAGGAACTCGAGATCGGCCACCGGGGCCTTGTAGCTGCTGGTCATGGGGTGCGTGCCGCCGTCAGTTCGCGCTTGATCTCGCGCTTGAGGATCTTGCCGCTGGGATTCTTGGGCAGTTCGGCCAGGAACACCACGCGCTTGGGCGCCTTGAAGCCGGCGAGGCGCTCGCGGCACCAGGTGATGAGGTCGGCGGCGGCGACGGCTGCGCCAGCAGCGGCACCAACGGCTTCGCCGGCGGCCGCGCCGCTGCGCAGCGCCACCGCTGCCGTTACCATTTCGCCCCATTGCTCATCCGGCAGGCCGAACACTGCCGCCTCGCGCACCGCCGGGTGCTGGTAGAGCACTTCCTCGATCTCCTTGGTGTAGATGTTGACCCCGCCCGAGACCACCATGTCGGTCTTGCGGTCCACCACGAACAGGTAGCGGTCCTCATCGAGATAACCCAGATCGCCCGTACAGAACCACTCGCCGCGCAGCACCTTGGCGGCCAGTTCGGGCTGGCGCCAGTAACCGCTGATGACCGAGCGCGACCGGACGAGGATCTCGCCCACGCTGCCCGCGGGCACATCGTTCCCGGCATCATCGACGATGCGCACCTCCGCACCCACCGCCTCGCGGCCCGCCGAGGCGAGCCGGCGCTGCTGTATCGGCGTACCTCCCAGCACGTGGTCGGCGGCGACGAGGAAGGTGGCCTCGAGCGTCTCGGTGAGCCCGTAGCCTTGCGTGAAGCCACAGCGGAAAGCGCGCAGCGCCCGCTCCAGCACCGTCGGCGGCATCGGTCCGCCGCCATAGAAGATGAGCCGCAGGCTGGTCCGGTCACAGGACTCGAGCGTGGGCTCGTTCAGCAGCGAATTGATCATGGTCGGGATCAGCAGCGCGACCGTGGCACGGTGCCGCGCCAGGGCGGCGAGCCAGGCCGTGGGCGTGAACTGCGGCAGCACCACCTGGGTGCAGCCCAGCATCATGTAGGTGATCGCCATGAACACCGCGCCCACGTGGTACACCGGCGTGCCGACCAGGTTGATGTCCTCGCCGCGGCTGGCATCGGCGATGGCCTGGTTGTAGCCATTGGCGATGAGGTTGCCGTGCGCGACCATGGCGCCCTTGGGGAGCCCGGTGGTGCCGCTGGTGAAGAACATGGCGAAGGTGTCGCCCTCGGCGGAACGGCAGGCGACGGGTGCCGGTGACGCCGCGGCGACGGCGGCGGCGTACGAGGTCGAGCCCGCCGCGGGTGTCCCGCCCACGGTCCAGTGGTACCGGATCCCGGGGAGCGCTGCACGCAGTTCGGCCGCGTGGCCGGCATATCCGCTGCCGGCGACCAGCAGCGCCGGCTCCGCGGCCGAGAGGACCTGCCTCGCCTCCGGCACCGTGAGCCGGTAGTTCAGCGGCACGGCGATGAAGCCGCCGCGGGCGCAGGCGAAATACAGCTCGAAGTACTCGGGGCAGTTGCCGAGCAGGATGGCGATGCGATCGCCCCGGGTGAGGCCCAGCGCCTCGAGCGCCCGGGTCAGCCGGTTGACGCGCTCGTCGAGCTCGGCCCAGGTGCTCTGCGACTGCTCGCCGATGAGCGCCGCCTTGCGCGGGAAGCGCAGGGCATTGCGGCGCACGATCTCATCGAGCATCCGGTCATCTCACGCGCGGTGGGCGGCCGGCGACGGTTCCAGTGCCTGGGAGACGATGCCCAGCAGGTCCTGGCTCAGCGTGCCGGGCGGGATCACGGCGGCGACGCCGAGCGCCTTGAGTTGCGTCGCATCCTCCTGGGGGATGACGCCGCCGCAGAACACCGGCACCTCGAGCTTGCCCGCCTTCATGGCCTCGAGGAGCCTGCGCATCTGGGTCATGTGCTGGCCGGACAGGTAGGACACGCCGATGCCATCGACGTCCTCCTCGATGGCCGCCTTCACCAGGTCCTTCACGGCGTTGTGCAGACCCAGGTACACCACCTCGTAGCCGGCCTCGCGCAGGACCTGCGCCACGGTGATGATGCCGGTGTCGTGGCAGTCGAGCCCCGTCTTGGCGAGCAGCAGTCTCTTCTTCGCGTGGTTCATGTGCGCCCCTTCCAGCCATGCGCGCGGCGCATGGCCTCGTGAATCTCGCCCATCGTAGCCTTGGCGCGCAGCGCCTGCATGATCACCGGCACCATGTTGGTCCCGGACTTGTAGGCGGTTTCCACCCCGGCGAGGCCGGCCGCCCAGGCCGCAGGATCGCGCCGTGCGCGGAAATCCTTCAGGTACTGCGAACGCTTCGCGCCCCACTCATCCGCGCGGATCTTGTGCACCGTCACGGCGCGCTCCTGCTCCTTCGGGATGGTGAAGCGGTTCACCGCCACCAGCGGCCGCCGGCCGCTGTCCAGGTCTTCCTGGTTCTTGTAGCGGGCGTGGTTGATCTGCGCTTCCAGCCAGCCCGCCTGCACCGCCTTGGCCATGCCGCCCTGCTCACCGAGTTCGGCCAGTCCCTTGCGGATCTCCGCCTCGATGCGGTTGGTCATGGACTCGACGTAGTAGGAACCGGCCAGCGGGTCGATGGTCTTGGTCACGCCCGTCTCGTAGGCCAGCACCTGCTGGGTGCGCAGCGCGATGCGCGAGGACTCCTCGGTGGGCAGGCCGTGGCCCTCGTCATAGGAGCACAGGTGGATGCTCTGCGCGCCACCGAACACCGCGGCCATCGCCTCGTAGCCGGCACGGACGATGTTGACCTCGGGCTGCTGGGTGGTGAGGGTGTTGCCGGCCGTCTGCACCGAGAAGCGCAGCCGCCAGCACTCCGGGTTGGTGGCGCCGAACTCCTCGCGCATGGTGTGCGCGTAGATGCGGCGCATGGCGCGGAACTTGGCGATCTCCTCGAAGAAGTCGATGGAGGCCGACAGGAAGAAGGACGCCCGCCGCGGGAAACGGTTCACATCCAGCCCGCGGGCTTTCGCTTTCCTGAAGATGTCGAAGGCGTGCCCCAGGGTGAACACCCCGTCCTGGATGGCGTTCACGCCGGTCTCGCGCAGGTTGTAGCCGTTGGTGACCATCCAGTTCAGGCGCGGCATGCGGGTGGAGATGAACTCGATGTTGTCGATGCACAACCGCAGCGTCCCCTCCAGCGGGAAGAACTGGGTGATGGTCTGCAGCGGTCCGCCGCTCATCTGGAAGAAGGGGTCGTTCTGCTGCGTGCCGATGACCTGGTCGAGCGGCACCTTCTTGTCCTCCGCGACGCAGGCCAGCATGGCCAGGGTGACCGAGGAGACCGGCGGCCGGATCGACAGGGCATAGGAAACCTTGTCCGGTCCGAAGCCCTCGTACAGGGCCTCCATGTCCTCCAGCGTGCTGATGGCGACTCCGGTGACCCCCACCTCGCCGTCGGCGATGGGGTCATCCGAATCGAACCCGTAGCTGGTCGGCAGGTCGATGGTGATGACGAAGCCGTTCGCGCCATTGGCGTGCAGGTAGCGGATGCGCTCGTTGGTTTCCTGCGGGGAGCCGAACCCCACCTGGAACCGCCGGGTCCAGATGCGGGTGCGGTACATGCCCTCGTAGGGGCCGCGCGTGAACGGGAATTCCCCGGGCTTGCCAAGCGCGCCGGCAGGGTCGAAATTGGGCAGGTCGGACGGACCGTAGACCTCCCCGATGGGCAGTCCCGCATTCGTCTCGAATAGCTGTTCTTCGGAATCGCGGGCGGCGGGCGCCGCCTGGGTAGCTCCACTGCTCATCAGGGGGTCACTCCAAGTAAGGCTGCGAGGATGACAGGACGCAAAAGCCGGTGCCCGCGGGGGCAGTTGTTGTTATTATAGGCATAAAGCAAATTTCTGTGAAGTCAGCGCGCGGCCGGCGCCGCAGGCAACCCCGCGCCACGCAGTGCGATCGCAACAACGAGAGGGGGATTCGAACATGGCCACGAGCAGGCAGGACTGGGTCACCACCGCACGGGAGAAGACCGTGCAGGCGATCCGCGAGGGGCGCATCGCGGATGCGATCGCCGGGGTGGATGCCGTCTGGGCAGAAGGCCGCCCCATCCACGATGTGTACGGGGACATGTGCGCGCTGTTCTGCGACTTCATCGCCGAGGAGCTGGGCGAGGACGGCGTGGAGCGCGCCTGGCGCTACCTGGGCGAGAAGCTGTGGAAGCCGATCTTCACCGAGGCCGCCAAGGCCGGCGGTGAGGCGCTTGCCGGCATGTATGCCATGTTCCTGCGCTCGCATGGCTACCAGTTCCGCGTCGAGGAAGACGCGGAGAAGTTCAGCTTCTACCTCGACTACTGCCCCAGCGGCCAGCGGCTGATGGTGGAGGGCAAGCTCGAGGGCGATGCGCGCCATCCGATGAATCACGGGGTCAGCAAGAAGGCCGCGCCCTGGACCTTCAACAAGACGGGCGTGCCCTACTACTGCGGCCACACCGCGTTGTGGTTCGACGTCATGCCGAAGGAATGGGGCCTGCCGCTGATGAGCGGCAAATACGGGGATTTCGACGAGCAGGGTCAGGTCAAGGGCATTCCCTGCATGACCTTCATCCGCAAGCGCCTGCCCGGCGCCTGATCACTTCCGCATCAAGGAGCACCCGGTCATGAGTTTCAGAGTGGGAGTCGACGTCGGTGGCACCTTCACCGACTTCCTGGTTTCCGGCGCCGGTCGCACCGCGCGCGTGTACAAGTCCTCCACCACGCCCGACAACCCGACCATCGGGTTCTTCAACGGACTCGAGCAGGCAGCGCGCGATGAGAACTGCACGCTGGATGAGTTCCTGAAGAAGGTGGACACCATCGTCCACGGCACCACCATCACCACCAATGCCGTGCTCACCGGCACCGGCGCGAAGACCGGATTCCTCACCACCAAGGGCTTCCGCGACGTGCTGAACATGCGCCGCGGCATGAAGGAGCGGCAGTTCGAACGCTACTCGCCGCCCGCGCCGCTGATCCCGCGGCACCTGGTGCGCGTGGCCGAGGAACGCACCAACGTCGACGGCAAGATCGTCACCGATCTCAACGAGCAGGACGTGCGCGATGCGGCGAAGTTCTTCAAGGAACAGAAAGTGGAGGCCGTGGCGGTTTCCTACCTGTGGTCGTTCCGCAACCCCGCCAATGAGCTGCGCACCCGCGAGATCCTCGACAAGGAGCTGCCCGGCGTGTATGTGTCGCTGTCCACCGAGATCCTGCCGCAGATCCGCGTGTACGAGCGGCACAGCACCACGGCGCTGAACGCCTACTCCGGCCCCATCCTCACGCGCTACCTGTCGCGGCTCGAGGTGGAACTCAAGCGGCGCGGCTACAAGGGCCAGTTGCTCATCATGCAGTCGAACGGCGGTGTCATGTCGCCACAGGTGGCGCAACGCTTCGCCTCCAACACGTTGCTGTCGGGGCCGGCGGGTGCGCCCGGCGCCGGCGTGTTCTACGGCAGCACGCATGGCTTCGCCAACGTCATCACCGTGGACATGGGCGGCACCTCCTTCGACGCCGCGCTGGTGAAGGACGGACGCCCGAGCGTCACCACGGATGGCACCATCGGTGACCATCGCATCGCCTCACCCATCCTCGACATCCACACCGTCGGTGCGGGCGGCGGTTCGATCGCGCGCGTGGAGACCGGCGGCCTCCTGGCCGTGGGGCCCGCGAGCGCCGGTGCACAGCCCGGCCCGGTGTGCTACGGACGCGGCGGCACCAAGCCCACCGTGACCGATGCCGACTTCGTGCTCGGGTATCTGGATGCCTCCGCCTTCCATGGCGGCCAGTTGAAGCTCGATGCCGCCGGCGCGCGCCGCGCCATCGAGGAGCACGTGGCCAAACCCCTGGGCGTGTCCATCGAGGCGGCGGCGGACGGCATCTACCAGGTCATCAACGCCAACATGGCCGCCGCGATGAACGTCGTGTCGGTGCAGCGCGGCTACGACCCGCGCGAGTTCGTGCTGATCGTCGCCGGCGGCGCAGGTCCCATCCATGCGGGACCCATCGCGCGCGACCTCGAGATACCGCTCATCCTCATCCCGCGCGAGTCCTCGGTGTTCTGCGCGGCCGGCATGCTGATCTCCGACCTGCAGCACGACTACGTGCGCACCTATGCGCGCGATGCCGACAAGGTGGACCTGTCCGAGGCCACGCGCATGTACCGCGAGATGACGACGGCGGCGCTGGGCACGCTGAAGGAAGAAGGCCTGGCCGCCGCGCGCGTGAAGGTCGACTACAGCATGGACCTGCGCTATGTCGGCCAGTTCAACGAGGTGGAGGTGCCCTTCGACTTTGGCAAGGGCCTGACCGCGAAGAGCCTGGAGACGGTCATCGCGCGCTTCCACGAGCGCCATGACGCACTGTATGGCTACTCGATGAAGGGCGCGCCGGTGGAACTGATCAACCTGCGGCTCACCGCCAAGGGTCTGACCGACAAGCCCAAGTTCGCGCGCTCGGCCAAGGCCAAGGGCCCGGCCTCGAAGGCGCTGCTGGGCAAGCGGCCGGCCTGGTTCGGCGGCAAGTTCGTGAGCACGCCGGTGTATGACGGCCTTGCACTGCAAAACGGCCATCAGGTGAAGGGGCCGGCCATCGTGCAGCAACCCACCACCACCATCATCGTGCCGCCGGACTTCGACCTGAAGTGCGATGAGTTCAACAACTACCTGATGTACCCTAAAGGCGAAAACCTGTCGGCGCTGGTCAAGCGCCTGAGCAAGAGGAGCTGAGCATGGCCACGCGTAAGACCCGTACCGTTGCGAGGACCCGGACCGCGGCCCGCTCCAAGTCCGAGCGAGTGCCTGCGAAGGGCGTGAAGCTCGACCAGATCAAGGTGTCGGTCATCGGCAACCGGCTCGATGCCATCAGCAAGGAGATCGGCCAGACCATGCTGCGCACCTCGCGCTCGCCGATCTTCTCCGAGGCGCGCGACTTCGTGACCGCCATCTTCGATTCGAAGACGCGCCTCGTGGCGCAGACGGCCTACATCCCGGTGCTCATGGGCGCCCTGCCCTACGCGCTGCGCAGTATTGCCAGCACCTTTGCCGATGACGTCGAGGATGGCGACATCTTCATCCTCAACGATCCCTACCGCGGCAACAACCATCCGCCCGACATCACCATCGCCAAGCCCGTGTTCCACGGCAAGACGCTGGCGTTCTGGTCGGTGTCCAAGGGACACCACGCGGATGTGGGCGGCGGTGGCGTCGCGGGCTACAACCCCGCGGCCAAGGTGGTGTGGGAGGAAGGCATCCGCATCCCGCCCGCGAAGCTGTACATGAAGGGCAAGCCCAACAAGGCGCTGTGGGACACCATCCTGCTCAACGTGCACCTGCCCTTCCTGGTCGAGGGCGACCTGCAATGCCAGGTGGGCGCCGTCACCATCGGCGAGCGAAGCCTGAAGAGCCTGCTCGACAAGTACGGACTGCCCACGCTCAACGGTGCGATCGATGCCATCTTCGATGCCTCCGAGCGCCAGATGCGCGATGCCATCCGCAAGGTGCCGCCCGGCGTGTACGAGGCCGAACGGCTCATCGACCATGACGGCGTCATCAAGGACAAGATGCTCAAGGTGAAGGTGGCGCTGAAGGTGGAGAAGAATTCCATCACCTTCGACTTCACCGGCAGCGATGCCCAGGCGGCCGGGTACATCAACAGCACCCTGCCGAACACCGCCTCCTCCTCCTTCCTCGCGCTGTTCATGTCCGTCGGTTCGGAGATCCGCTTCAACGAGGGTGCGCTGCGCGCCCTGCACGTGGTGGCGCCACCGGGCACGGTGGTCAACCCCATCGAACCCGCGGCGGTCACCGGCTGCACGATCGCCTCGGCCCAGTGCATCATCGAAGCGGTGTGGCTCGCGCTGTCCAGGGCCGTGCCGGAGCTGGTCGATGCCTGCTGGGCGCGCTGGTGCGCACCCGCCACCATGGGCATGAACCCGCGCACGGGGCGTCCCTTCGCCGACATCCACTTCATGTGCAAGGGCGGCGGCGGCGCTTCCAAGGGTCACGACGGGTGGGACCACATCGGCACGGTGGTGTGTGCCGGCGGCCTGCGCGCGCCGGACCCCGAGCTGCACGAGCTGGTCGACCCGTTCACGGTGCTGCAGTACGAGTTCCTGCCCGACAGCGCCGGCGCCGGCCAATGGCGCGGCGGGCTGGGAACGATCTACCGCTGGCGTGTGGACACGAACGGCATTCCAGCCGCGAACTTCGGCGGCGGCGTGCACGAGGTGACCGCTCCCTATGGCCTCGAGGGCGGCATGGCCGCGCCCCCCAATCGCCTCAACCTGCACAAGGGCTCGCATGTCATCCCGGTGGATGCGGAGAGCTTCTACTCGCTGGACCAGGGCGATGTGTTCGAGATTTTCGAGAGCGGCGGCGGTGGCTACGGTGATCCGCACCAGCGTCCCGCTGAGAAGGTCGCCGCCGACGTGCGCAACGGCGTCGTCAGTGCGGAGAAGGCGCGCGAGGACTACGGCGTGGTGGTCGATGCGCGCAGCTTCACGGTGGACGCAGCGGCGACGCACCAGCTTCGCGGCTGAGGCGGGGCAGTTAGGCGGGGGCGCCTGGCTGCCCCCGCCTGGCTGCCTCCGTCCCGGCGCCCCCGGCTCAAGACGCGGGCGTTGGGCTAGACTGTCCGCCTCGCCGCATCCGCGGCGCGGCGGAGTCTTCTTCTTGGGACAGCGTTCGCTCACCCTCACGGCCCTGACCGGGCTGCCCGAAATCATGCCGGGCATGGACCTGGCGCGGCTCCTGCTCGAGAGCGCGTTGCGCGTGCACGCCGGCTTCGAAGCCGGTGACGTGCTGCTCGTCGGCCAGAAGATCATCTCCAAATCGGAAGGGAGGTTCGTCGACCTGGCCGGCGTGCGTCCTGGTGCCCGCGCGGTCGAACTGGCTGCGAAGTGCCTCAAGGACCCGCGCCTGGTCGAACTCGTGCTGCGGGAATCCACCGAGGTGGTGCGCTGCGCGCCAAACGTGCTGATCGTCCGTCACCGGCTGGGTTTCGTGGTCGCCAATGCCGGCATCGACCAGTCGAATGTCCCGGGAGAGGACATCGCGCTGCTGCTGCCGGTGGATCCGGATGACTCGGCGATGCGCCTGCGCGCCGGCCTCGCGGCGGCGGGTGGCCCGCAGGCACGAGGACCCGCCCCCGCCATCATCATCACCGACAGCTTCGGCAGGCCATTCCGCCAGGGCGTGCTGGGCACGGCCATCGGCAGCGCCGGCCTCGTGGCCCTCAAGGACCTGCGTGGCCAGCCGGATCGCGACGGGCGGCTGCTGCAGGTCACGCAGGTCGCCATCGCCGATGCGCTGGCCGCCGCCGCGTGCCTGGTGATGGGCGAGGCCGCGGAGGGCACGCCGGCGGTGCTCGCCCGCGGGTTGCCCGGACACCTCTGCGGCTCGCAGCGCGCCTCGGCGCTGGTGCGTCCCGTATCCGAAGACCTGTTCCGCTGAAGCCCGCCATGCCGAGGATCCTGGCGCTGTGCGGCGGAGTGGGTGGCGCGAAGCTCGCGGACGGGCTGCAACAGGTGCTCTCGCCCGGCGAGCTCACCATCATCGTCAACACCGGCGATGACTTCGTGCATCGCGGACTGCCGGTCTGGCCCGACATCGACACGGTGCTGTACACCCTGGGCGGAATCGCCAATCCCGAGCAGGGCTGGGGACGGGCGGATGAGAGCTGGCAGGTGCAGCGCGAATGGCAGCGTCTCGGCGAGGACACCTGGTTCCAGCTCGGCGATCGCGACATCGCCTTGCACCTGTTGCGGCGCGAGTGGCTGGATGCGGGACTGGACGCGGTGCAAATCTGCGCGCGCCTGGCGCAGCTCTTGGGGTTGCATGCGCAGGTGGTGCCGATGGCAGCGTCGCCTGCGCCCACTATGGTGCTGACCGAGGGTGATCAGGACGCCGTAGATGGCGAACTGGGATTCCAGGATTACTTCGTGCGCCAGCGCTGCCGGCCGGTGATCCGCGGCTTCCGTTACGGCGCCAGCCGCCACGCCGGCATGGACCCGCGAATCGAGGCGGCGTTAACCGACCCCGCGCTGGCAGGCATCATCCTCTGCCCGTCCAACCCCTACCTGAGCATTGCGCCCATCCTGGCCGTGCCAGGCCTGCGCCAAGCGCTGGTGCAGACGCCCGTGCCCGTGATCGCCGTGTCGCCCATCATCGGCGGCGAGGCACTGAAAGGGCCGGCGGCGAAAATCATGCGCGAACTGGGTATCACCCCCTCCTTCGCCACGGTGGCGAACGAGTATCGCGACTTCCTCGATCTGCTGCTCATCGACGCGGGCGATGCGCCGGCCCGCGCGTTTCTGGGACCGGTGGCCTTGGAAACCGCGCCCATAGTGATGAAGCGCCAAGCCGACCGGCAGGTGCTGGCGCAGCACTGCATGACCGCGCTGCAGCGGCTGGGGCGGCAGTCCTAACCGGACTTCAGCAAAAGGTTTCGATCAGTTATATCGGACGTCCCCATTTCCCAAGTTTAGCTTGGCGCGACGGAAAGCAAGGATGTGGCCCGGTCACTCGGACGCCGACGCGTGAGCAACTCCAGGCCGCAGACAAACCACGCGGTCGATACGGTTGCGGTGTCCATGGCAATAGAACGGCCGGCATCACCCCTACGGCAGTGGGATGCTGAAGACTTCGCAGTCCGGTTTGTCGCCTCGGTGAGTGTTGTGCACCGCAGCGATCAGCGCTGCCGGCTCGCTCTTGGGCAAGCGCGCCAGGCTGCCAGCTGTCGACGGCCATCCGCCTGCCGTTGACGCGCAATGGGGACGGCCCGTTCATGGCGCAATACTGACGCTCACCTAAGTGCGGCGCGGGCGCGCCTAAGCAGGGCCGGAGCGGGCAGGCTATCCTCAAGAGCAAAGTGCAAAGAGCCGTGTCGTTCATGGGTGTGGTGCCCAAGCCGTGCGGCGCCAGTGGGGGTGTTCTGATGGCAGCTCGCAACCTGATCCTCTCCTTGACTGCCGCATTACTGTGCTGGCTGAGCGTAGCTTCGGCAGACCCCGCGCAGGTCAATCGTGATCGACTGCTCGGCGCGGCGTCAGAACCCGGGCAGTGGTTCAGCCGCGGACGCGACTGGACCGGGCAGTTCTACTCGCCTCTGGATCGCATCAATGCCTCTAACGTGACCCGCTTGGGCTTCGCGTGGGAATACGATGCGGGTACCCGCCGGGGTCGCGTTCAGCGGGGGCTCGAGGCCACTCCGATCGTGGTTGACGGCGTGATGTACGTGTCGCTGGCCTGGAGCGAGGTAGTGGCCCTCGACGCACGCACTGGCACGGAGCTGTGGCGCTATGACCCGAAGGCCGACGGCGCGTCCGACCGGCGAGCATGCTGCGATGTGGTCAACCGCGGTGTCGCGGTCTGGCAAAGCCGCGTCTATATCGCGACCATCGATGGTTACCTCGCCGCGCTCGATGCCAAGACCGGCCGCGAGATCTGGCGTGCAGACACCTTCACTGACCGGACACGCTCGAACACCATCACCGGCGCGCCGCAGGTTGCCGGCCACGTAGTCGTCATCGGCAACGGTGGCTCGGAATTCGGAGTCCGCGGCTACGTGTCGGCCTTCGATGTAGATAGCGGCGCGCTGCGCTGGCGTTTCTATACGGTACCTGGCGACCCGCGCCGTGGATACGAACACCCTGAGCTCAGGATGGCCGCCAAGACCTGGGACGCCAATTCTGACTGGCTGACGGGCGGCGGCGGAAGCGCCTGGGACGGGATGGCCTACGACCCGCGACTGAACCTGGTGTACTTCGGCACCGGCAATTCGAACCCCTATCCAACGTGGTTTCGCAGCCCGCAGCGCACCGATAACCTGTTTCTCGCGTCCATACTGGCGGTCAACCCGGACACGGGCCGCCTGAAGTGGTACTACCAGACGACGCCCGGCGAGATGTGGGACTACGACGCCACCCAGCCGTTGGTGCTCGCGGATCTGAAGATTGGCGGGCGCATGCGTCAGGTGCTGATGCAGGCGAACAAGAATGGATTCTTCTACGTCCTCGATCGTGCCAGCGGCAAGTTGCTCTCAGCCAAGAACTACGTGTACGTCAATTGGGCAACGGGCGTGAGTCTCGCAACAGGCCGGCCGATGGTGACCGCCCAGAGTTCCTACAAGGATAAGCCGAAGCTCATTTTCCCTGGGCAGGTCGGCGGACATAACTGGCACCCGATGTCCTACAGCCCGCAGACAGGCCTCGTCTACATCCCGGCCATTGATACGCCGATGCTGTTCTCGACTGCGCCGAGCTACGAGTACCGCCCGGGTGAATTCAATATGGGAGCGGCGGGCGCGTTTCCGCCGGTGCCGGACGAATACCGGCAAGGAGCGCCGCATACCGAGATGCGCGCAATGCTGCTGGCCTGGGATCCGGTCGGTCAGCGTGCCGCATGGCAGATTCCGCAGAGCAGCTATTATAACGGCGGCGTGCTCAGCACCGCCGGCGAGCTGGTATTCCAGGGCACGTCCAGCGGCCATCTGGTCGTGTATGCGGCCCGCACCGGCCAGGTCCTGAAGGACATCGAGGTCGGCACCGGCATCATGGCCGCACCCTCGGCATACGAGCTCGACGGGCAGGAATACGTCGCCGTACTTGCCGGATTCGGCGGCGGTCTGCAGAAGATGTTCCCGCCGGGCGCTGCCGCGCGCACCCACCGCAATGAATCGCGACTGATCGTGTTCAAGCTGGACGGCGGTGCGACCCGAGTCACGGCGCTGCTAGAGCCGCCGGCAATCCCGGAACAGCGCTACGCGGTCAGCGCGGACGCGGATACGATCGCCGGCGGCAAGACTCTGTACATGACTCATTGCGCGCGCTGCCATGGCGGCTTTTGGGAGGACGCAGCCTCCGGCTACCCGGACCTCAAGCGGATGTCCGCAGCCGCGCACGCGGCCTTCGACAGCATCGTGATCGACGGTGCGCTGCGCAACGCCGGCATGGCGAGCTTCCAGGACGTACTCAGCCGCGACCAGGCCCACGCGATCCAAGCCTACCTGCAGACCGAGACGAATCGGCTCATCGACGCCGCGCAGGCAGCCCACCCGACTCACTGACCGCGCACACCAGACGCTCCGCCCATGGCTACCACCCTGTTCAAGAACGCCCGCATCTTCGACGGCACAAGTGCTGACTGCCCCGAGGGGATGTACGTCTACGTTGAGGGCGAGCTGATTCGCGAGGTATCGGAGCACCCGATCCGGGTAGCGGCCGCGCACACGATCGACGTGCGCGGCCGCACGCTCATGCCCGGACTGATCGATGCCCACATCCACGCCTGCGTCTCGGATATCAACTTCAACAAGGTCGATCTGGCTGGCGAGTGTTACCGGACTGCCCACGCGGTGCGCATGCTCGATTTCGCGCTCCGCTGCGGGTTCACGACCGTGCGTGACATGGGCGGCGGTGACTACGGTCTGTGGCGGGCTATAGAAGACGGCCTGGTCCGCGCGCCCAACTTCCTGTACGCGGGCCGCGCCCTCTCGATGACCGGCGGCCACGGCGATTTTCGGCACGGCAATCAGAGCGCGCACACCAGGGACTACTGCGCCTGCGGTCCGAGCAATTCGATTGCGGTGATTGCCGACGGCGTCGACGAGTGCGTCAAGGCAGTACGCGAGGAACTGCGGCGCGGCGCCCACTGCATCAAGATCATGGCATCCGGGGGAGCGTCATCGCCGAGCGATCCCATCTGGATGAACCAGTACCGCGAGGACGAGCTGCGCGCCATCGTTAATGAGTGTGCCGAGCGCAGGACCTACGCGACTGCGCATTGTCACCCGGCCGCCGCCATTCGGCGCTGCGTCGAGTGCGGTGTGCGCGGCATCGAGCACGGGACTCTGATCGATGACGAAACGGCGCGCTTCGTTGCGGCACGGGGGGCGTATGTCGTGCCGACCATGGCGACGATCTTCGCCGCGATCGAGCTCGGCCCGCAACTCGGCTTCCCGGCGCAGAACCTGGAGAAGGTCCGCGCCATCGGCGACCAGGCGTTTGCAGGCATGCAGGCCATGCGCACAGCCGGCGTCAAGGTTGGTTTCGGTACCGATTTGCTGGGTCAGTGCTATACGCGCCAGTGCACCGAGTTCACAATCCGCTCGCGGATATTTTCGCCGCTCGAGATCCTGCGCCAGGCGACCAGCGTCAACGCCGAGATCCTGCTTCGGTCGGGTTCCCTCGGCTGCGTCAGTCCGGAGGCGCGGGCGGACCTGCTGGTGGTCGACGGGGATCCGCTGACTGACCTGTCGCTGCTCGCCGCCGATGGCCGCCACCTGCCGGTCATCATGCGGGGCGGCGAACTCGTGAAGCAGGAGCCGGGGTACGGCGCGCCTTAGGCGCCGTTCGGACCAACCAGAGGATGACCGTGTCGGGGCAGCAACTGAACCCACAGCGTGACCTCTTCGCGATACCGGAGGACGTCGCCTACTTCAATTGTGCGTACATGTCGCCGCTGCTCACGGAAGTGGCGGCACTCGGCGAGGCGGGGATACGGCGCAAGTGCGCCCCGTGGCAAATCGGAATCGATGACTTCTTTGCTGACGCCGAGCGGTTCAGGCGTGCTATGGCCGCGCTCATGAACGCAGCCGACGGCGACATCGCCATCGTTCCCTCGGCCAGCTATGGCGTGGCCATCGCGGCCCGCAACGTGAAGCTGGCGGCCGGCCAGGAAGTGCTCGTGCTCGAGGAGCAGTTCCCGTCGAACTACTACGCGTGGGTCCGCCAAGCGATGCGGGTGGGCGCGGCCGTGCGCGCCGTGCCGCGGCCTGCATCCGGAGACTGGACGGAGGCGGTGCTCGGGGCGCTGAGCCCGCGGGTAGCGGTGCTCGCCGCGCCCAACTGTCACTGGAGTGATGGCGGCCTGCTCGATCTGGAGACCATCGGCCCGGAGTGCCGCCGCCGGGGCATCGCGCTGGTGCTGGACCTCACGCAGTCGCTCGGCGCCCTGCCCTTCGACGTGCGTCGCGTCAACCCGGCGTTTGTGGTCGCTGCGACCTACAAGTGGCTGCTGGGTCCGTACGCGATCGGCGCGCTGTACGCCAGCGAGCCGTACCATGACGGCGAGCCGCTCGAGGAGAACTGGATCACCCGCCGTGGCTCGGAACGGTTTTCGGCCGTGGCCGAGTACACGCCGGAGTTCGCGGCCGGCGCACGCCGCTACGACGTCGGCGAACGCGCCAATTTCGCGCTGCTGCCCATGGCAGTAGCCGCGGCCGAGCGGCTGCGGCAATGGGGGGTGGCCAATATTGCGGCAACGCTGGGCCGAATGAATGACAGCCTCGCGGAAGCACTCACCGCCAGGGGTTTCCGGGTCTATCCACGCCGCTATTCGGCGCCGCACTTTCTGTCACTGCGCCTGCCGGAGGGCGCGCCGAGTGATGTTGCCGGCGCTCTGGCCCGGCAGCAGGTATACGTCAGCGTCCGCGGCAGGTCGCTGCGAATCACGCCGCACCTGTACAACACGGAAGCGGACTGCCGGCGCCTGATCGCCGCGGTCGATGGCCAGCTGGCGACGCTGGTCGCGCCGCGTAGGTGATGATTGCCGTTCTCACGTTGCTCGTGTCGGAAACGCAACTTCAGCTGTGAGGGCGCCGGCCCAGCCCGGCAGTGCGCGGTGCGGGATCGACGCGCTGCACGGCGCCTACCCAATACTGCCGATCCACTAAATTGCCTCCGGTTCCCGGTGCTAGATTTCTCCGGGACGGTACGCGGGAAGCGGAGGCAGTGGCAGTCCCGCGTATCGCGAGGGATGGCCAGGCCGCTCAGATTACCCGTGTGGTAGCGGTGGCGCTACGGCGCACTGCGGCGTGTCGGCCGAGGTGTGTGCCATGAGCTGCAACCCGCGAGCGCAGCGCGAATTGGACGAGTTTCACTAGCGAAGCTCCCGACCGTGTCGGGATAAGGGGGACACAATGAAGTCGCAACTGACGACCTGCGCATATGCTGTGGCACTGGCGCTCGGGCCCACGGCGGCGCTCGCCGAAGACCAGACGATGCTCTCCGAGATCATCGTTACCGCGCAGAAGCGTGAGCAGAAGCTCCAGGACGTCCCGATCTCGATCACCGCCATGTCGGGGGCCAGTCTCGAGAACTCCGGTGCTCACGATTTCCGCGAGGTCCTGCAGTCCATACCTGGCCTGTCATTTGCGGGCAACGAGCCGGGCCAGAGCAACTATACGATCCGCGGCGTGAGCACCGGGGCATCTAGTCCGACGACCGGTGTCTACCTCGATGACGTATCGCTGCTCACCATCAGTACCAACTTTTCGGGCGCCGTCGATCCGCCGATTTTCGACCTCGACCGCATTGAAGTGCTGAAGGGGCCGCAGGGAACCCTGTACGGTGGCAGCGCCATGGGCGGCGCGATCAAGTACGTGAGCCGTCAGCCCGGACTCAACAAGACGGAGTTTGACGTCGCTGGCGGAACTTCGACGACTGCCAGCGGTGGTGAATCGTACAACGTGGAGACGGTGGCGAACGTGCCGCTCATCGACGGCCGCCTCGCCCTGCGGGCGGGCGCGGCCTACCGCAATGACGCCGGTTACATCGACTACCTGCAGAATGCAACCGGCCTGTTCCTGAACCACAGCTCCACCAATCCGCCAGCTGCATTCATTCCGGTGAGCTATCAGTCGGCCGGCACCTTTGCGAAGACAGACGCCAACGAAGTGACCAACGTCGCGGCCCGCCTGGCACTGAAACTCGATCTCGACGGCCTCGTGATACTGCCGCAGGCAGTCATTCAGCGCACCCGGGAGGCCGAACCGCCCTACTACTGGTGGAATCTGCCCTCCTACGAGGCTTCCTATCGCTACCGGGCACCGACCAATGATCACCTCAACCTCTTCAGCCTGTCGATCAACAAGGATTTCGGTAGCCTCGGGCTCACGTCGCTGTCCTCGTACTCCGACCGCTCCGTCAACTGGCAGCGGGACTACACGTTCTTCGTGGCGGCGCTGTTACCCGCGCTGCTGCCGAATGGGACCTTCAACCAATCCAACACGACCGATCACACGTTCTCTCAGGAGCTGCGGCTCGCGTCGACCGACGCCGAGGCCAAGCTCAAGTGGACGCTGGGTCTGCTGTACCAGCACCAGAACGATACGCTGGTGCAGATCGTGAACACGCACGACGGCGGCGCCTTCTTCGGCACCGGTACCGACATCGTTTACTCTGGCATCCAGGCCACCCGGACGCAGCAGTATGCTGCGTTCGGCGACGCCACCTACTCGATCACGCCCGCCTGGGACGCCAGTATCGGACTGCGCTGGTTCAATATCGATCAGACCTACAACGGCATCTTCGATGGCGTGTTCAACGGAGGCGCGAACTCCATCAACGACAAGAAGAGCACGGACACGGGCTTCAATCCGAAGGCGACCATCAGCTATCACCTCGGGGAGCACCAGCTGCTGTATCTGACCGGCGCCAAGGGGTTCCGGCCGGGTGGCCCAAACCGCTTCAATTCCTCCAGTTCGCTGTGCGCGGTGGACTTCCAGAAGCTCGGCATCTCCAAGGTGCCGGACAGCTTCGGGTCCGACAGTCTCTGGACCTATGAGCTCGGCAGCAAGAACACCTTCAACGGCGGGCGCTCGATCGCAAATGCCTCGATCTACTACACCGACTGGAGCAAGATCCAGCAGCAGGTAAATCTTCCCTCCTGCGGCTTCCAGTTCATCGGCAATGTCGGCGCCGCAACCATCAAGGGTGTCGAACTCGAACTGACCACCCTGCTGGCGCCCGGCGTGACGGTCGGTGCGTCCGGCAACTACAACCAGTCAAAAATCACCAGCACCAAGCCCGGCGTGTCCGCACAGGTCGGCCAGCCGGTGCTGAATTCGCCCAAGTGGATGGCGAACGTGTTTGCGGAATTCGGGTTGCCGGATTTCGGCAGCTGGTCGACAACGGTACGCGCAGACTTCCAGTACCACGGCTCGATGATCGGCCAGTTCGACACCACTGCGGTGGTCACCACGCCGGCCGGCGGCAGCGAGTTGATCGCGGACCAGACCCAGGTGCAGGATTCATACCACGTCGTGAATCTGAGCGTCGAGGGCAAGTACGAGAAGTGGGTACTGCGGCTGTACGCCAACAATCTGACGAACTCCACGCCGGCTCTGTATACGGGACTGGCACGGATCCTCAACATGCCGCTCGGCACGACGATTCGGCCACGAACGATAGGACTGCTGGTGCGGACCAAGTTCTGACTAGCAGTTGGCGCAATGCAGACCAGCGGTGGCGGCTCTGACCGCTGCTGGCCAGCGGCCACATCGCATGCGTGGCGTGCCGCCAGCGGAGTCAGCAGGAGGTTGTCGTGGTTGATCAGCGCGATTTACAGGATCAGACGCGGCAGCAGGCAGCGCGCGGCAGCGCGGCGCACGACGTACGGCCGTTTATCAACGGCCGCAAGCGGGATTCGGACTCGAGCCGTCAGTACACCAAGTACTCACCGCGTGACGGCAAGCTGCTGCTGCAATTCGGCGAGGGCACTGCCGCCGACGTGGACTGCGCGGTACGCTCGGCGCAGGCAGCGTTCGAGGACGGACGCTGGTCGAAGCTGCCGACCGCGCAGCGGTGCGCGGTACTGCTGCGGCTCGCGGATCTCATCGAGCGGAATGCCGCGGAGCTTGCCTTCCTCGACGCACTGGAGGTTGGCAAGCCGATCGTCGAGGCTGAGCAGGTGGACCTGGCGATCACGCCGGGAGTCATGCGCTTCAACGCAGTCAATGCCGAGCGGATCGGCGGTCGGACCGTCCCGGTGGATGGCCGCTCACTGGTGCAGACGACACGCGGCCCGCGCGGCGTCGTCGGTGCGATCGTTGGCTGGAATTTCCCGATCGCGCTCGCGGTGGTCAAGGTTGCTCCGGCGCTGGCCACCGGCAACAGTCTGGTTCTGAAGCCGTCCGAACTGTCGTCGCTTTCGGCGCTGCGGCTTGCAGAACTCGCGCTCGAGGCCGGGGTGCCGCCGGGGATATTCAACGTCGTCCCGGGTACGGGCGCAACGGTTGGCGACGCGCTGGCGCGCCACCCCGGCATTGGCATGCTGTCATTCACGGGCTCAACGGCGACCGGACGCAAGCTCATGGTGGCGGCCGGTGAATCGAGCATGAAGCCGCTGATGCTGGAATGCGGCGGCAAGTCGCCGAATATCGTGTTCGACGATTGCCCGGACATCGATGCCGTCGCCGATGCCGTCATGGCACGGATGTACCTGAACCAGGGGCAGGTTTGCACCGCCGGCAGTCGTGTGCTGGTTCAGCGGTCCATGAAGGACGCCCTGGTCGAGCGTTTGGAGGCGCGCGCGCGCGTGCGCGTGCCGGGCGACCCGCTGGATCGCAATACGGGCTGCGGGCCGCTGGTCAGTGAGCCACAGCTGCTCAAGGTACTGGGTTACGTGCGCTCCGGCGTCGAGCAAGGGGCGCGGCTCAGGCTGGGTGGACGGCGCACGCTGGAACAAACCGGCGGCTACTACATTGAGGCAACGATCTTTGACGATGTGCGTCCGGAGATGCGAATTGCGCAGGAAGAGATATTCGGCCCGGTGCTGTGCGTGTTGCCGTTCGATGACGCTGCCGACGCGTGCCGGATCGCCAATTCGACCATCTATGGGCTCTCGGCCACGGTCTGGACGCAGAACATCCATCGCATACAAGCGGTGATCAGCGGCCTGTGCGCCGGTGAGATTGATATCAAGGCCACGGCTCAGCCGTCGGCAGGCCCCGGCCTGTTCACCCTGCCGCTCGAGCCGCACCGGCAGTCCGGGCTCGGAGTCGAGGGCGGAATCGAGGGGCTGAAGAGCTACACGATACTCAGGACCGTCAAGATCTACACGAACTGATGCGCCCGACGTCGAGCCGCCAGCGTGATCTGCTCACAGCGTCAGCTCGACCGAAACACCGCGCACATCGACCTCGAACTCCAGCAGTTGCACGGGCGGGAACGCCGGTATGTAGGAAATGCCGGCGGCGCACAGTACCGGATCCGCCAGCAGGTCGAGCACTGAGTCGAGCGAGTGCACCGTATACAGCTGGCAGCCCGTGATGTCGCTCCAGCGTGCGCCGAGCGCGGCGGTCCGCAGCCGCAGGTCCTCGATCACGTACTCGGCCTTGGCGCGCAAGCCGCGGGCAGTCACGTCCCCCTCGGCGATGATTCTTGGCGGGGACTCGGAGAGCTCGGCCTTGCCGGAGATGATGAAGTCGCGCCCGCCTGGCTCGGTCGCGCTTGTGACGGGCGAAGCATAGGAGAACGCATGCAGCGACGACTGAGTCGGCGCGTCGATGCGTGGCGCGACGTTGCTGCGGCCGACCGGGAACGAGCCGGGAGCGCCGAAGCCGTACTTGGCAAGCAGTGCCGTATATATTTCGTTGGCACCAGCGAAACCGGATCGCGGCAGTGCAGCCGGCGAGCGCAGTTCACAGAGCGCAAGCGCTGCAGGCGGGCGATTGACGGACCGGAGCCACGCCGCGGCCATGGCCAGTCCGTCGTCAAGGCTCGGTCTTTGTCGCAGTCGTACGCGCGTCAGAAAATAGCCGGGCAAGGCCCGGACTCCGTTGGAGAACGGAAATGCGCCGCCCGGCAAGTAGGCGTAGCCACCCGTGGCGAAATCCGTAGACTGCATCAGCGCGACTCCGCAAGGGAAAACCGAATGATACCGCAACCTGATGCTCCGCAGCGCTGGTGCGAGCAGCGAATTGCTGCTGGCAGCTGCCGCGCATCGAGTTGTGCAGACCGGTCAATGCTGGCGTGCAACCATGCCTGTCGGCGGCGCCTGACCAGCGGCGCAGCGTGCTGTGGCAGGGCGGCCATCGCGTATACTTCGCTGCATCGCCTGCCAGGACTGCTGCCGTGAAAAGCACACTGCCGCGCGCCAAGTCCGTTGTGAAGCCGCTGCGTCGCACAGAGTCAGCACTGAGTCTGACGCAGCAGGCGTATGCGCGTATTCGCGGCGACATACTCACCTGCCGCCTGGTCCCCGGTGAACGACTCAATATCGCGCTGCTGGCGAAGCAACTGGCCGCCAGTCCGGGCGCAGTACGCGAGGCGCTCTCGCGGCTGATCTCCGAAGGCCTCGTCGAGACCGAGCCGCATCGCGGGTTTCGGGTGACGCCGCTTTCGGTCGCAGATCTCAACGATCTCACCACCGTGCGAATCGAGATCGAAGGCCTGGCCCTGCGGCGTTCGATCGCCAATGGTGACGTGCGCTGGGAATCGGCGCTGGTCGGCGCCTACCACCATTTGTCACGCGTTCCGTTCGTGTGCGCTGACGATGCGCAGCGGATCTCGGAGGAATGGATTGAGGCGCACCGGCAGTTTCACGATGCGCTGGTGGCGGCCTGCGACAGCGTCTGGCTGATGCGCATGCGGCGCATGCTGTTCGCGCAGAGCGACCGCTACCGGCGCCTGTCGCTGCCGCTCGGCGACCGGGTGCGGGACGTCGACCGGGAGCACCGGCAGATCATGCGTGCGGCGATCGAGCGCGACGCGGACAGTGCCGTCGACCGGCTGGGCCGGCACCTGCGGCAGACGACGGCGATCGTACTCGACGGCTCGCGCCAGATGGAACGCAGGTAGCATTCTCTCCGGCCTCTCGGTACGGCGGCAAGGTTACCGCGCCGCGCTCGCAACCGAGGTCGGCCGGCCCCGGCCGCGCCCCAGCGTCGACAGCGGTTGCATTGCTGAAATATATTTCGTATAGTCAAATATATATTGAGCTTGCGGCCACTACTTGGGGAGCCGAGACGTGAGACTTGCGCGCTATCAGGCGGGCGCCACGGGAGAGGGACTCGCGGTTGCGGCGCCGGACGGGTACCGGGGTTTGGCGGACCGGCACGCACGCTATCCGGGTCCTCTCGAAGCGCTGCTTGAGGACGAGGCACGGCTGCGCGCCGCAGCCGAACTGCTGGCAACGCATGGTGCTCCCGTCGACCTCGAGAGTGTGACGCTGCTGCCGCCCATGGCACGCTGCGGGAAAATCATCTGCATCGGACTCAACTACCGCGCGCACGCAGGCGAAGCGGGCTTCGAGGCGCCCACCTACCCCGCGGTCTTCGCACGCTTTACCACCAGCCTCATTGGTCACCGCATGCCAATCCTGCGTCCGACCGACAGTACGTCCCTCGACTATGAAGGAGAGCTGGTAGCCATCGTCGGCCGGGCGGGACGTCGTATCGCGCGCGATGCCGCGCTGGGACACGTCGCCGGCTATGCGGTGGGCAACGATGGCTCGGTGCGCGACTTCCAGTTCCGCAGCTCGCAATGGACCGCGGGCAAGAACTTCGACCGCAGCGGTGCGCTCGGCCCGGCGCTGGTCACGAGTGACGAACTGCCGGGCGGCTGCCGCGGCTGCAGCCTGAAGACCCGGGTCAACGGCAAGCTGGTGCAGAGCGCTTCGATCAGTGACCTGATATTCGACGTCGCTGCGCTGGTGGAACTGCTGAGCACGTTCATGACGCTCGAACCCGGCGACGCGATTTTCACTGGGACGCCGGCTGGCGTCGGCTACGCAGCCAAGCCGCCCGCCTTCCTGCAGCCCGGCGACTGTTGCGAAGTCGAGATAGACGGTGTCGGCACGCTGACCAATCCGATCGCGGCAGAGGTGGCAGCCTGATTAGGCACTAACGAACTCACGCGGGAACGATCATGCAGCAGTCACTTGATCGCGCTGACTTCGGGGGCGTGCCCAGACCGGGACCCGACTTCGGGGTGCAGTCGCGCCGAACCCTGGCAGCCGAGTCGCTGCGGCCCGACCACATCTGGCCGCGCTTCGCCGTACTGGAGGGCAGCGGAGCGGCCGGTGAAAGGCCACGCCATCCGCTCGGCCTCGCGTTTCGCGCAATCGAGGAGATCCGTCCGCCACTGGGCCGCGGCCAGCGCCATTATTTTGCGTTCTCCGACGCCTTCCACGGGATGATGGCCCAGGTACGCCATGCGGTGGACGTATCGACGGTAGTGAATGGTACCGACTGCATCAAGTTCCATTTCAAGATCTCGGGCAACAATACGATCCGCTTTGAGGGCGGGTCCGAAATCAACATCCGCGGCGGCTGCGCCGCCATCGGCATCCACCCGCGCGGCGCACTCAAGCACGATGCCCATGCGCGTGACGCCTTCGAACAATCGGTGACCTTTGCCTGCACGCCGGCAGTGCTGACCGAGCAACTACAGCTGGATGTGGAGACGTTGCCCGAGCCAGTGCGCGGCTACTTGGAGGGACGCAACCAGGAACCGCAAGTCAGGGTCATGCCGCTCGATCAGCGGATGCGGCGCACCGTGGAGGAGCTGTTCAGTCCGACCTGCAGCCCGCAGTTCAGCCATTTGTATGCAGAAGCGCGCGCGCTCGATCTGATCTGCATGGCACTGGATGCGCTCTTCAGCAAGGATGATGATGCGACCGTGCGGCTGACTGCGCGCGATGTGGCGGCGCTCGGCGAGGTACGGCGCATGCTGGACCGCCGCTTTACGGACCCGCCTTCGATCATCGAAATCTCGCGCGATGCCGGCATGAACCGGACCAAAGTGACGCAGGGATTCCGCAGCCTGCACAATGAGACCATCCTCGACTACTGCCGGCGGTTGCGCATGCAGCGGGCCCGGGAGCTGCTGCTGACCGGAGTACCGGTGTCGCAGGTTGCAGATGACGTCGGATACGCGCACCACAGCAGCTTTGCACAAGCCTTTCGCCGCCACTTCGGCTATGCGCCGGTCGCCGTGCGCCGCCGCCGACCGGTACGTTGATGAGGCATCTGCCGCGACGGCGGGGTTGCGACCGGACACGTCGGCATGCCTAGCGACGCGGCGTCCCGCGGGCCGTGGCAGGATCAGGGTCCGCGGCAGCCGCCGCGCATCCGGGTGCTGGCGCTGCTGTTTCTGGTCTACACATTCAACTACCTCGATCGCCAGGTACTGGTCATACTCGCCGAGCCGATCAAGCGGGAATTCGGACTGCGCGACTGGCAGATCGGATTCCTGACCGGCCTGACCTTCGCGCTCTTCTACGCCAGCCTGGGCATTCCCATCGCGCGTCTCGCGGATCGGCGCAACCGCGCGCACATCATCGCCGGTGCGCTCGCGCTGTGGAGCGCAATGACCTGCATGTGCGCCGCCGCCTCATCGTTCGCGCAGCTGGCCATGGCGCGTGTCGGCGTGGGAGTCGGCGAAGGTGGCGGAGGTCCGCCCGCCATCTCGCTGCTCGGCAGTTACTTTCAGCGACACCAGCGGGCCACGGCGATGGCCGTCTACTCGCTCGGTGCGCCGGTTGGCACGCTGCTGGGGTTCGTGGTTGGCGGCTGGGTCAATGAATCCATGGGGTGGCGCAGCGCCTTCCTGGCAGCCGGGTTCCCGGGGCTCGTGCTGGCGGCTGTCGTGTGGCGGTTCGTTCCGGATACCCGTTCCCTGGCGACCCACGCACCGCCGCCCAGACTCCCTGCCCTGGGCGTCAGTGCGACAGTACGGCAGCTCTACTCCATCCGGACCTATCGCCAGCTGATCGCCGGCACCGTCTTCGCCGGAATCGCGGTGTACGCCTTCATGATCTGGGTCCCGGTGTATCTGCTGCGGCAGTTCGGTGCAAACACACGCGATACCGGCCTGTTGCTGGGACTCGCCGCTGGCATCCCGGGCAGCATCGGCGTGTTGCTCGGTGGTTGGGCCACCGACCGGCTGGGCATGGTGCACGAGCGCTGGCGGCTGGGGGTGCCGGCCCTGACGATGCTGTTGTTCATGCCCGCCATCTGGCTGGTGGTTGAGAGCCCAACCTTGCCCGCGGCGTCTCTCTGCGTGGCACTCGCGTATTTGCTGGCGCTTGCGTACACGGGGCCAGCCTGGGCAGCCGTGCAGACAGTGGTGCCAGAACACATGCGGGCAATGGCGGCGGCGCTGCTGTTCCTGCTGGTGAACTTGATCGGACTCGGGCTCGGCCCGCAGGTCGTCGGACTGATCAGTGACCTGCTCGGGGCTACGGCTAACGGGGCATCACTGCGGCGTGCGATCGAAGCCGCCAGCGGGACTGCCGGGCTCGCCGCTGCATGCTTCTATGCTGCTTCGCGCTCACTTGAGGCAGATGCCGAACGGGCCAGCATGGAGCCCGGCTGATTCGAGGGAAGCGCTGCGCAGGACGCAGTCGGCGCTGCCGGGGCCGGCTGGCGCGTAGCCACGACGCTGTGGGTCGATCGATACGGCTCGAGTCTGTGTCCTGGTGCGTGCGAGGGCCTGCACCGCGGTCGATGAGCGACGGCGTGGTCTGCGGCGTTTGCCGGCAGCAGTTGCCGCGATGCAGCCGCCCGGCCCGCGAACCCGGTCATCTGGCAGCAGGACCCGGCAGTATTCACCGCCACCCGCTTCCGTGAACCCGATCATGTCGTCCAGATAGAAGCGCCATTCGCGCTGAAACGGCACCGAACGACCTTCAGACACCGATGGCTTCCCTTTCGATGTAGGGACGCAGTTCTGGCCGCAAAGCCTTTTCCGTCACCAAATCCACAGGACAGTCCAACAGATCTTCCAAATAGAACTGCACACCGAAATAGCGCCGCGACGTGGCCGGCCCGTCGAAGGAAACAAGGATATCCACGTCGCTATCATGCCCGGCTGTGCCCCGGGCCGCAGAGCCAAACAGAGCAAGTTTCACCACTCCAAAGCGATTCGCCAGCATAGGCTTGTGGTCGGCCAGCAGCTGCAATATACGTGAGCGGTCCATGGCGACGACTTTTATCGGATATGAGCTGGTTTTTCCATCGAAGATCATGATTCTACGCGCTGTGGGCATCCGGAAAGCCGTTTTCGCTATCCGCAGGTGGCATTGGCGCCGTCAGCGCGGCGTGCCGCCAGGCCGCCTCCGTGCCGCAGGCTGGTGCGGTTCGCATCGCCGCACGCAAAAGGTCTTGACAATTATTTTAATTATAAACTATTTTGCCGACCAAGGTTTTCGCCGCATTCGCGGCAACGGAGTGATTCATGCGCATCGCCTGTCTCGGCGGCGGCCCCGCCGGCCTGTATTTCGCCATCCTGATGAAGAAGTCGAACCCGGCCTGCGAGGTCACGGTGTTCGAGCGCAACAAGGCCGACGACACCTTTGGCTGGGGCATCGTGTTCTCCGACAAGACCATGGGCGGCTTCCGCGAGGCCGATTCCAAGCTGGTGGACGAGATCGAACGCAACTTTCGCCACTGGGACGACATCGACATCCATTTCAAGGGGAGCAAGATCACCTCCGGCGGCCACGGCTTCTGCGGCATCTCGCGCATGAAGCTGCTGCTGATCCTGCAGGCCCGCGCGAAGGAGCTCGGCGTGAATCTGGTGTTCCAGCACGAGTTCAAGGACCCGGATGAGTACAGCTCGAAGTACGACCTGGTGGTGGGCGCCGACGGCGTGTTCTCCACCGTGCGCGGCAAGTACGAGAGCATCTTCAATCCGCGCATCGACCTGCGCACCTGCCGCTTCATCTGGCTGGGCACGAAGAAGAAGCTCGACGCCTTCACCTTCGCCTTCCGCGAGACGCCATACGGCTGGTTCAACCTGCACGCCTACCGGTTCGACGAGGAGTGGTCGACCTTCATCGTCGAGACGCCCGAGCCCAACTGGCTCAAGGCCGGCCTCGACCAGAAATCACCGGATGAAGCCATCGCCTTCTGCGAGGACCTGTTCAAGGAGCTGCTCGGCGGGGAGAAGCTCATCTCCAATGCCAAGCACCTGCGCGGCTCGGCCGTGTGGCTCAAGTTCAACCGCGTGCTGTGCGAGCGATGGCACCACAAGAACATGGTGCTGATCGGCGATGCCGCGCACACCGCCCACTTCGCCATCGGCTCGGGCACCAAGCTCGCCATGGAAGATGCCATCGCGCTGCGCGATGTGCTCATGAGCACCGACGGCACCATCGAGCAACGGCTGGACCGCTACCAGCAGGTGCGCGAGGTCGAGGCGCTCAAGCTCCAGTCGGCGGCGCGCAACCGCATGACCTGGTTCGAGGATATCGAGCGCTACGTGCAACTGCCGCCCGAGCAGTTCGCCTTCTCGCTGCTCACCGGCAGCCAACGCGTCGGCCACGAGAACCTGAAGCTCCGTGATCCGGCCTACATCGCGGGGTACGATCGCTGGTTCGCGAAGCAGGCGGGCGCCAAGTTCAAGGACACCCCGCCCCCGCCCATGTTCACACCCTTCAGCCTGCGCGATGTGACGCTCAAGAATCGCGTCGTGGTCTCTCCCATGGCCACCTACTCGGCGCGCGATGGCCTGCCCAACGACTTCCACATGATGCACCTGGGGAGCCGCGCCATGGGCGGCGCGGCGCTGCTGTTCACCGAGATGACCGCGCCCAGCGCCGATGGCCGCATCAGCCCGGGGTGCACCGGCATCTGGACCGACGAGCAGGGCGAGGCCTGGGGCCGCATCGTCAAGGCGGTGCACGAGAACAGCGATGCCCGCATCGCCATGCAGATCGGCCATTCGGGGCGCAAGGGCTCCACTCGTCTCGCCTGGGATGGCATCGACCAGCCGCTGCCCTCGGGCAACTGGCCGCTGATCTCCGCCTCGGCGCTGCCGTACATCGAAGGTGTCTCGCAGGTGCCGCGCGCGGCCACCGATGAGGATCTCGCCCGCGTGAAGAACGAGTTCGTCGCCGCCGCGCGCCGCGCCGCCGCCGCCGGTTTCGACTGGCTGGAACTGCATGTCGCGCACGGCTACCTCTTGTCCTCGTTCATCTCGCCGCTGACCAACCAGCGCACCGATCGCTACGGCGGGAGCCTGGAGAACCGCTGCCGCTACCCCATCGAGGTGTTCGCGGCGGTACGCGCGGTATGGCCGTCCGCCAGGCCCATCTCGGTGCGCATCTCGGCCCATGACTGGGTGCCGGGCGGCATCACGCCGGCCGATGCCGCGGAGGTGTCGCGCCTGTTCAAGAAAGCGGGCGTCGACATGATCTCGGTATCCTCGGGCGAGGTGAGCCGCGCCCAGCAGCCGGTGTTCGGCCGCATGTGGCAGGTGCCCCTGTCCGACCGCATCCGCAACGAGTTGGGCATTCCCACCATCACCGTGGGCAACATCTACGAGTACGACCACGTCAACACCATCATCGGCGCGGGACGCGCGGACCTGTGTGCGCTGGCGCGGCCGCACCTGGCCGACCCGGCCTGGACGCTGCATGCGGCTGCCGCGCAGAAATACGCCGACATCGGCTGGGCCAGGCAGTACATCGGCGGCAAGATCCAGCTCGAGCGCAACCTCGAGCGGGCGGCGCAGTTGGCGATGAACGCGTAGCGTACCGGCGCCGCTAAGCGTTGGACGGGCGCGAGCGGATTCCGCCGCGCCCGCGCTCAAGGGGCGCGTGGCCGCGTGACCTGCGCCTTGCCGTAACCCGACTTTGACAGTTGATAGGCACATCGTCGGTCGCTGACTGGATCGGTGCTGAAGGATTTCAACAGGTTGGAAGGGGGCGGTGCGGATTTTGGCTGAAAATGCCTAGATACATGGATTGTCGACAGAAGTCTTCATTCTTAGGTTCATTACGCATATAATCGCGCACATGTACTTGCGCGAGTCCCGACAGAAGCGCACCGACGGGTCGGTCTTGACCCACCTGCAACTTGCCGAGAACCGCTGGGACGCCCAGAAGCAGCGGGCGCGGGTGGAGATCATCTACAACTGCGGCCGCGCCGACGATGCGGCGAACACCGATCGGCTGCGGCGCCTGGCGCGCAGCATTCTGCGGCGCTGCGCCCCGGAAGAGATCGTTGCCGAGAACCCCGAGTGGCAGGTCGTAAACGCCTGGAACCACGGCGACCTGTACGTGCTCGAGCAGCTCTGGCAGCGGGTTGGGATTCCGCAGGTCATCGCCGAGGTGCGCGCGGCTCACAAGTTCGACTTCGAGGTGGAGCGGGCACTGTTTGCGATGGTGGCGAACCGGGCGCTGGCGCCGTCCTCGAAGCTCTATTGCTACGAGCAGTGGCTGAAGGAAGAGGTTCACCTGGAGGGGGCTGGGAGTCTTGAGCTGCAGCACCTGTATCGGGCGATGGATTTCCTCGAGGCGCACAAGGAGGCTATTGAGAAGGCGCTGTACTTCCGCATGGCCGATCTGTTGAACCTCGACGTGGAGATCGTGTTCTACGATACGACCTCGCTGCACTTCGAGATCGACGAAGAGGACCACGGCGTTGGCCCCGAGGATACGCTGCACGGCAGCCAGGGCGCGGGAGGCAAGACCTACCGGGCGCCGCGCAAGCGCGGTCACTCCAAGAACGGCCGCTTCGATGCGCCGCAGATTGTCGTTGGCCTGGCCGTCACGCGCGACGGCTTTCCGGTGCGCCACTGGATCTTCCCGGGCAACACCGTCGATGTGACCACGGTCGCCAAGGTCAAGGAGGATCTCAAGGGCTGGCAACTCTCGCGCTGCGTCTTCGTCGGCGATGCGGGCATGGTGTCCAAGGCCAACCTCGAGACGCTGGCCAAGAGTGGCGGCAAGTACATCCTGTGCATGCCGATCCATCGCGGCGGGGAAGTCGCCACCGCCGTCGTGACTCGTCCGGGCCGCTACCAGAAGGTGGCGGAAAACCTCGAGGTCAAGGAAGTCCTCGTTGGCGAGGGTGAGCGCCGGCGCCGCTACGTCGTCTGCTACAACCCCGAGGAGGCCGCGCGTCAGCGCCGCCACCGACAGCAGGCGCTCGCCGAACTCGACGCCGAGATCGCCTCGCTCGCCGAGCAGAGCGCAAGCGGCCACAGCAAGCGCGTCTGTGAACTGCGCGCCTCGGGGCGCTATGGTCGCTACGTCCGCCTGACCAAGACCGGACAACCACGGATCGATGCGGCCCACATCGCCGAGCTCGAGAAACTCGACGGCAAATTCGTCGTGCACTCCAACGACGACACGCTCAGCGCCGCCGACCTCGCGCTCGGCTACAAGCAGCTCCAGCGCGTCGAGATCGCCTGGCGCTCACTCAAGAGCGGCTTGAAGCTGCGGCCCGTCTATCACTGGGCGGTGCATCGCATCCACGCCCATGTCGCCCTGACCGTGCTCGCCTTGCTCCTCGAGCGCCTCGCCGAACAAGCCTGCGCCGACACCTGGCGCAACATCCGCGACGATCTCAAGCGGATAAAACTTGCTCAATTGTCGAGCCCGAACGGCACGGTGTGGCAGATCACCGAACCGCCTGCAGATGCGCTCAAGCGGCTGAAATCCCTCAAGATCCCAAAGCCCCCACCGATCCTCCACCTCGCCTGAACGCCTAGATACACGCCACTCTCGGCACCCCGCCGCAACCCATTGCCCGCGTTGGAAAACTCGCGTCGATGTGTCCAGTCGGTGTCAAAGTCGGGTGTCACCCCGACCATTGATTCCAAAAGGTTTCATTCGGTGCCGAACTCTCTGGGTGCGAGATTCGAATCGCCCTGGGTGCAGATCACGCATTGATCTCGAGCAGCGTCAGCTTTATGCCCTCGAACGCCTTGAATCCCCGGTCGAACGTCACAAACTCGTATTCAAACGATCGCGCCAGCGCTCCAAGCCACGCATCCACCCAAAGATTCGGTGTTGGCAATCGACCTGCGACCATGCCGGCGAAGATTCTTTCGTGGGTCGTCGGCGAGGTCTCCAGGTAGATACACCGCGGATCGTTGGCCAGCACCTGCCAGGCATCCAGCGCGGCCTTCGGGGAAACCGGCGCACCATTCATCGCCACGCGGTTCGTCAAGAGTCTCAATACCGCCATTCGCGTCAACAGACACAATTCCACACTGTCGTCTGCTCTGGTCCCCCACCAACGTTGCACCGTTTCATGAGCAACATGTCGGTCGACGAGCAGCGGGAAGAGGACGTTAGCGTCCGCGATACACGTCATTGACCTGGGCCATGTCTTCGTGATCGAAAAGCGCCGCGATCTCAGCATTCGACAGAGCGGGAATGGAATGACCCGGTGGCAACTTGACCGGCGCCTCGGTCATTCTCTTCCGAGGTATCGCCCGCTCATCTGCCAAGACGCGACGCAAACCCTCGGCGACAAGATCGCGCAGCGTTGAGCCCCGCTTGACGGCCGCGATCTTGGCTCGCTTCATTAGATTGTCGGGCAAATCAAACGTGGTGCGCATAAATATGCCTATATGCTTTACTGCACGGCAATTCTGGCGCAAACGAAATGCCAGGTCAAGGCATTGACACCATGCATGAACTCTGTAAGCGTTTGTTTTATATATCTTTATACGGAGTCGCCATTGGGGACGTATAGGTCGCAGGTTCAAATCCTGTCACCCCGACCATTGAATTCAAAAGATTTTTTCTTTACCAAACTCCCCGGGTGCAGATTCGGTGCAGATTCAGCGGCGCTGCATTTGCGCCGACCGAAACACGCGTGCCGCGGACCTTCTGGTCCTCCTTGGAGAAGACCGGCGGGGCCGGGGCGCCGTCGCTGCACTCATGCCGACCACGGATTCATGACGTCGATGCCGCATTCGACAAAATCGTCGACGTTGCGCGTGGCAAGGATCGCCCCTCTGGAGCGAGCAATTCCCGCGATCATGGCATCGAGCTGGCTGATCGGCTTGCCCGCAGCTTTTCGCGCAGCTCCGATCTCGGCGAACATCTCTGCTGCTTCTTGATCGAAACTGAGGACGTGATCGGCGAAGTCTTCCTTGAATATCTTCATCGCCGCATCCCACATGCCTCTACGACGCTTACCGTCGTCGAGAATGCGAATGCCATAGAGCATTTCGCTCTGCGTTACGGTCGTCGTGAACAACGAGGCGCGCGGCTGCTTCGCAAGCCATTTGAGCACACCCGCCTCAGGTACGGGGCGGAGCACCTCCGACAGCACATTGGTATCAAGAACGATCATGGATCCAGATCGGTCGTCTTGCGGATGGGCTCGCGCGGGGCGAGCTTCAACTCTACGCCTCCGAACGGTTCCACCCGAGCGCGGATGCTATCGACCAGCGAACCTTTCGTTGAACGCGACGAAGAAAGCACCGTGCGCAGAATTTCTCTCGCTTCCTCCTCCATCGAACGCCCGTGATGTGCCGCGCGCAACCGAAGTTTCGCCTTGAGGCGGTCATCGATGTCGCGGATGGTCATGCTTGCCATGGTGGGGTTCCGTAGTCTTGACTTCAGTGCTTACGATGCGCTCAATGATATCATTTCCATCAGACGCGGGTGAGTTATCTAACTTCTTGTTTTTAAAAAAGATAGATGCGGCCGACTTCGGGACGTATTGGTCGCCGGCTCAAACCTGTCACCCGGACCATTGAATCAAGGTCCTTTCCGGTCACATCGCTGACACCTCATCGAAGTCCGCGAATATCCTGGCGCGTCAACGTCACAAGTCGCGCGCCAACCGGACCATTGCGCCGTCACCCTCGCTACGCGGGGCACCCAGTCCGAGATCTCGCGCCAAAGCCAGCATGCGGTAGTTTTGGGCCAAAGTGTAACAGTGCACGCGGCGCACTCCCTGCGCCCGCGCATACTCGAACAACAGCTGCAACAAACTGGTCGCAACGCCGTGGTCTTGCCACTCATCCGCCACGACCACCGCAAACTCGCAGTCCTGCTCGTCACAAGCGTAACGCGCCACGCCAATGAAATGTTCTGCAGCAGGCGCACCGACCGTAGCCACAAAGGCCATTTGCCGCTGATAATCGACATTGACGAAGCGATCGATCATATCCGGCGGCGGGTCCCGTACCGCATGCAGCAGACGGCTATAGCGCGACTCACTGCTCAGGTTCAGGATGAACTCGCGTTCGCGCTCACCGTCGTCGCGGCGAATCGGTCGAATCGCATATGCACGGCCGTCGCGCGCGACAACCTCGCGATGCCACGACGCCAAATCAGCATGCGATCTCTCGTTCACGCGCCCTTGTACCGGCGACACCTGATGGCCTTCCGCATATGCCTATACGCTTCAAGGGGGAATTCTGTCACCACCCCCGCATCCCGTATGGTGGTCCTTGACAGGCGACATCATGATATATCAAGATATTTCAAGATTCCTCTTGATCACGTGATTGCCATGACTGTCCTTCGCAAGTTTTCCTCCCAAGCAGATCCCGCGGTGCTCGACGAATTGCAGGCGCTTGCAGCGCGAGAGGGACGCCAGTTCCAGGCCGTGTTGGGAGAAGCGATGCGAGATTACCTCGCCCAGAGGGTTCAGCAGGCGCCGCGGCGCAACGTTCTCGAGGCTTTTCAAGACAGCATCAACGAGCGCGACAAGCTGTATCAGGCACTGGCCAAGTGACCGAGTACATCGCCACCGCCGATGCGCTGTTTTTCCACAAGAAGCTGATTGATCGCTATGGCGGAGCCGCCGGCATACGCGACGCCGGTGCGCTTGAAGCCGCCCTTCATCGGCCTCGGACGGGCTATTACGACACCATCATTCACGAGGCGGCCGCGCTCTTTGAAAGCCTCGTGCAGATTCACCCCTTCATCGACGGCAACAAGAGAGTTGCATTTGCCGTGGTAGATGTCTTCCTGCGCATCAACGGCTATTCGATCAACGCTCATTCCCAAGAGATCCACGACGTCATGCTGGATCTGATCGAGTCCCGAAATTTCGACATGCAGCATTTGGTGCCGTGGTTTCAGAAGATTGTCCGGCCGGCCGATACGGTTAGATCGACCCCGTGACTTTCATCTGATCCTTCGTGACGCGCGATGCTCAGCCATTCTGAATCGAATGACGTCGCATCACTTGCCGCACACCTGATAGAAACACGGGAAACGGATCACTCTCCACCGAAGGCCTGCCGCGTTGGCGCCTCATCGCGAACTCGCGCAGGTCGGCAAAGACGGCGGTTGCAGCTGTTTGCCTCACCGCTCCGGCGATCCGGTTGTCAATTAATCGCGGCGCCCGAACCGCCTGCCGCAGACGGATTCGGGCGTCGCTGTCGCCCATCAGAAGCGAGCAGACACGGAAAGTCCAAATATCCGGGGCTCCGAATAGGTCTCCTGAATGAATCCAAATGTGGTGAAGTCTCCACCGTCGAGGAGGTAACGCTTGTTTGTAGCGTTCTTGACGTAGGCAAACACCGTGTAACGGTCATCGGGGAAGCGGTAGCCTGCTTGGCCATTGACGACAGTGTAGGCCGCCTGCATATCACGACCCAACGCGTCCGGTGTTGCCCACACCCGCGTACGGCCTGTTGCCGACACTTCCGGGCTCAGGAAGAACTCCCCGGACGCGTACGGCAAGTGCAGCTCGGGGCCGATGCGCAGCTGGTAGCGGGGAACGTTCGAGAGCATTTCGCCCGAGAAATCGTTGGTACCAGACTTGAATTCCTGATACGTCGCTCTCAGGACCGTTCCTTGCAAGTTGACGTCCAGGTAGTTGTTGACGCGCGCCGTTGCTTCGACCTCAAACCCGTAGATCCTCGCGCGACCCGCATTGGTGAACGAGCAGCAGATGCTTCCCGGATCACTGCGCTGGATGAGCAACTGCTGGTCCTTGAACAGCGTATAGAACGCAGCGGTATTCAGTCGCAAGCGGCGATCGAAGAGCGTTGACTTCGAACCCAACTCGAAGCTATCGACAAATTCCGGATTGACCGCCTTGAGCTGGTCCGGAGAGGTCAGGAAGCCGGTGTCGTAGCCACCCGAACGGTAGCCTCGGTTGTACGATCCATACACCATCGTCGTCGGCGTGGCCTGAAGGTTGATGCCCACTCGATAAGTCGGTTCGGTCCAGCGCTTGCTATCCGCAGATGACACGGGGCCGATCAAGCTGAACGGCACATCAGCCGTAAAGGACTTCTTATCAGACGTCACCCGCACACCCGCAAACACACTTACGGCATCGGATATGCGCCAGGTTCCGTCGACGAAGCCAGCAATGCTCGTCGTCTTTTCGTTGTTGAGGGTGTTTACCGGGGGAAGGCCCACATAGGTGAGAAGATAAGCGTCCTGGATCTTCAACTTCTGGTGGAAAAAGCTCACGCCCGCAATCCAACTCAGCACCGAGTCCTTGGACGAGGAAAGACGAAGCTCCTGGGAGAACTCATTGGTCCAGTTGTCGAATGGCCCGGTCGCCACCAAGGGGAATGGGGACCCGTCATTTTCCAGTGAGATTTTCGCCCGAGAGTTCAGCCACCCGCTGATGCTCGTGAGAGTCATCGTTCCCACAGGAATGTCGATGTTCAGTGCGCCGCCGTGGTTGTCGACGTTGCTCTTGTTGGGCTGATCGAACGAGGCCACATCGATATCTGCCGGCGGAATGTAGCCCGTCAACGGGTTCGAATTGTCAGCGCGAGGCGAGCCGTCGAAATTGACCTGACGCGTATTGATGTAGAACGCCTGTGTATGAGAGCGATCCCCAAACAGCTTCAGATTTGCATCAACGCCATCACGCTGGTAGCGAAAGGAAATTCGAGCTCCGAGGTTGTCTTCATCCTTGAGGTGGGAATCCGTAAACTTGTTGAACACATAGCCATCACGATATCGACGATTGATGGCCACGCGCACTGACAACGAATCATTGATGGCAGTCTCCGCGGCGCCGGCAAGACTGTATTCTCCAAATGATCCCGTCGAGGCGCTGAAATCAGCGTGTGTCTGCCCACTTGGTTTGCGGGTCACGTAGTTGATGGCACCGCCCGTGGAATTCTTGCCATACAGCGTACCCTGCGGACCGCGCAGCACTTCGACACGCTCCAGGTCGAACAACTGCCCCAGCTTGGATGAACTTGGGTTCATGACGAGTTCATCCACATACAACGCCACGGTGGACTCGACGTTCTGGTTGAAGTTTGCGGACCCGACACCGCGCATCGTGATGTTGGGAGACGTATTGCCGTAGGGAGTGTCGATCTTCAGGCTGGGCGCAAGGAAGCCCAGATCCTTGAGGTCCCTGACATTGTTTTCGAGAAGTGCGGCTGCGTTGAACGCGGTGGCCGCAACAGGCACCTTCTGGAGGTTTTCCGCACGACGCTGCGCGGTCACGACGATCTCTTCAATGACCACATCGCCGCTTGGGGCTTCTTGCGGCGCCGATTGCGCCTGGGCAAACCTGCCGGCCAATGTCAGTGTCACCGCTCCGGCGCCGAGCATGATTCCCCAGGCCGCGTGACCGCGATTTCTCTCATGCATGTGCTGATTCCTCCAGGTTCGTAGCGAAAATCCACTCGACGCTTTTCTCTTTCATCCCCAAGCGTCGGTATCTGAGTTGTCAGCCGCCTGCCGCAGCAGGCCGCTTCCAGTCTCGATGCCAATATTATACATATGACCAATTTTGGACAAGTGAACAGTTTTTGAGTTATCATGCCAGCCCAATAGGGGGATGGTCGCGATCTGCAGGGTTGGCGCTGGAGCGAGACACGGTGACAATGGCGTCACTTATGAGTGGAATCCAAAAACTGAAAATTCGCGCAAGAACAGCTGTTTACGCGCCCGGCAAGGCACGGATCACCCAGATCTTGTCGACCGCCCTCGACCTATTCCTGCAGGAGGGGCACACCGCCGTCACCCTTCGCGAGGTGGCGCGGCGGTGCAAGATTCACGTGGGTGCCGTCAGCTACTACTACAAGAGCAGGGAGGCCCTGATCCGAGACCTGCTCGAATCAGCAGTCGCTCCCTATTACGAGGTGTTCGACAACCTGGCGCATGACCTGAGCTTTGCTCCTGAGGTCCGCCTGGAGCGCCTCATTCGGACCAATCTCCGTGACCTGCAGACCGAAAAGACCAGCAAGTTCTTTCCCGAGTTATGGGTCATGGCCAATCGTGACGCCTTCGCCGCGAAGCTGGTGGAAGACATCTACGCCCGGCAACGAACCGCCTTCGAGCAACTGATTGCCGAAATCAACCCCAGCCTGGGAAAACCGGAATTGAAACTCCTGACGCTTTTCGTCTCCTCGGCGCAGGAAGGCTTGACCATGTTCGTAGGGCACAAGAAGCCGTGGTCCACCTCCCTGCCGGCGATCGAGAACATCGCTGTTCTTGGGTTGATTCAACTCGTGAAGACGATTCGGAATGAAGATGTGCATCGCACCCGTGGGATCGAGTGCAGAACCAAACAACTCGGTTCCAGGTGCAAATCCGAAGTCGAAGAAACGCTCAGCAACGAGACCGGATTCCGAAGACACCGAGTAGGCCGCAACACGTGATCGCAACCCTCGCCCGCATCCTGGGGATGCTCTCGACCGCCTTGGTCGTGACCACTTTCGCGCAGTCACCCGCGCCGATGGACCGCGCAGCTGTGCTTCTCAGGAACGGGCACGTATTCACTCCTTCCGGGTGGTCCACGTCCGTGGCCTATCGCGACGGAAAGATCATCGCCGTTGGCTCCGACGCATATGTCCGCTCGCGGGTGGGCGCCGGGACAAGAGAGGTCGACCTCGCGGGACACACGGTGTTCCCGGGATTGCACGACATGCACGTGCATCCGCTGAGTGCAGGGTCCCTCATGGTCCAGTGTACTTTCAAGCAGGGTGCCACGCCCGAGCAGATCCTGGCCAAGGTCGCGGAATGTGCTCGGACCCGAAAGCCCGGCGAGTGGGTTGAAGGAGGGAGCTGGCAGGCCATCTCATTCGGCGACCATCAGCCCACGAGGCAGATGCTGGACAGCGTGAGCCCCGACAACCCGGTCATTCTCCGCGACATTGCCGGCCACAGTGTCTGGCTCAATTCGCTGGCGTTGAAGAAGGCAGGCATCAACCGTGACACCCCGGTTCCCGCAGGTGGAATAATCGAGCGGGATGCAGCGGGTGAACCTACCGGCATCTTGCGCGAGGCCGCTCAGTCGCTGGGACGCAGCGCAGTACCTGCGCGCAGCCTCGAGGACACCGCAGCGGCCATTGAACGCGCTCTCGCGGTTCTCGTCTCCTACGGCATCACCACGGCAACAGATGCAGGCTTTGGTCAGGATTCGGCCGATGCATACAAGCTGCTGTCGGACCAGAACCGCCTGTTGCCTCGGGTGCGTGGCTGCATCCTGTACAAGAAGGTGGCGGGCAATACCAAAGCATTCGATACGTTGCTCGACCATCGCGAGAACTACCGCCTGCCTCACTTCACGCCGGATTGCGTGAAGTTCATGGTCGATGGGGTTCCCACCGAAAGCCATACCGCCGCGATGCTGGAGCCTTATCAGAACGCTTCGTCCGCAAAGGGATCGACCAAGGACGATCGTGGCTCGCTGCAGATCGCGCCCCCGGAACTCAACGCCATGGCGCTGAAGATCGACAAACTGGGCTTGATCGGCAAGTTCCACGCCGTGGGCGATGCGGCGTCTGACGCCGTGTTGAATGCAATTGCGCTCGCGCGAGCGCAGGATGGCCCGAACGGGCCGCGACATGACATCGCCCATACGACCTTCATTACCCAGGCCAACATCGCCAGGGCAAAGACGCTCAAAGTCACGCTGGAGTTCTCTCCCTACCTGTGGTTTCCCGCCGTCATCAACGACGACATCATCAAGGCCGTCGGCGAACCGCGCATCGACCGTGCATGGCCGATACGCGATGCAGTCAGGTCCGGAGTACGGATCGATGTCGGTTCTGACTGGCCGGCGGGCACGCCCACTGCCAGCCCCTGGTTCGCGATGGAGGCGCTGGTAACACGCCGCACTCCGGATGGCAGCCGCGGCAGCCAGACATTTGCTCCGGGACAGGCGATCGATCTCGCTCGGGCGGTGCATTTGTTTACCGTCGATGGGGCACAGCAGATGGGCAACCAGGATACGTCCGGAACCATCGAGTTGGGGAAGGATGCTGACCTGATCGTGCTCGACCGCAACCCTTTCAAGATCCCGATCACCGATGTCCACAACGTAATCGTCGAACAGACCATCGTCGGCGGCGTGACCGTCTACACGCATACGAAGTAAGCAGGAGAAGCCGGACATGACGCGCAACGCCAGTCGAGCGAAGAAGCACTTACGCGCAAGCGTATTCGTCCTGTGCGCCACCGCGGCCAACTTGCACGCAGCAACCCCCGCCGCCGTGGGATACGTGAATGCACATGTCTTTACCGGCAGCGGATGGGCCAACGGCGTTGCCATTTCCGGCGACAAGGTTCTCGCCGTGGGCGATGAAGTTGCAATCCGCAGCGCCCTCCCCGCCCACGCTCCCCTGATCAACCTCCATGGCCGTACGGTGATGCCGGGGCTGTTCGATCTGCACATCCACCCCATCGCAGGCGCAAGGGCCTTGCACTCCTGCAATTTTGGGGCGGAAGCGGGAATCGAGGATATCGTTGCGGCAGTGTCCAAATGCACCAAGCAGGCCTCACCCGGTGCCTGGGTCTATGGTGGCGGCTGGAAGAACGATTCACCGATCGTGAAGCAATTCGACAAGGCGCTTCTCGACAAGGTGTCGCCGAACAATCCGGTGCTGCTCATGGACACCACCGGGCACAACGGGTGGGCCAACAGCAAGGCTCTCGCGGCAGGCGGCTACACCAGGGCGAGCATCGACCCGCCGGACGGCAAGATCGTGCGCAATGCTCGTGGGGAGCCGACGGGGCTCGTGTATGAATCACCCGCCGCCAAGTTGCGCTATAGCATGCCGACGTCAAACACCAAGGAGGCCAGCGACCTTCTGGCTTCCGCGTTCGATGTCTTCGCCGCGAACGGCATTACGGCAGTTTCACACGTTTCACTCATGCTGGATGAGGCCAAGGGCTTGCATGCGCTGGCGGCAGCGAATCGACTGAAGATCCATGTTCGCGGCTGCATCCTCTGGGGAAGCGACGCTCCCGACTTCGAGGTGCTATACCGCGATCGGCACAATTTCGAAGGCCCCAAGCTGCGGCTGGATTGCGTGAAGGTGTTCATGGACAGCGTTCCCAATGAATCCCGCTCCGCCGCCATGCTCGACCCCTACACACCCGCCAAGAACGACAATTCGCCCCCGACCCGCGGCAAGCTCAACGTTGACCCGGCCATGCTCAATGCCAAGATAACGGAGTGGGATCGAGCGGGGGTGATCGTGAAGTTCCATGCAGGCGGCGATCTTGCCCAACAGGACGCCCTCAATGCCATCGAAGCTGCACGTCGCGCCAACGGAATGAAAGGGCCCATGCATGAGGTGTCGCACAACTCCTTCGCTACCGCGGCCAATCTCAAACGCGCCAAACCGTTGAATGCAGCGCTCGAGTTCTCACCGGTATTCTGGTATCCAAGCCCCCTCGCACAAAGCATCGAGGCAGCCGTCGGCCCCGTGCGCGCGGCTCGCGCCTGGCCGGTACGTGAAGCGATCGATGATGGAGCGCTTGTGTTCGGCGCCTCCGACTGGCCGGCAGTGGAGTCGGCAAGCCCTTGGGTCGCCATCGAAACGCTCGTCACCCGCCGTGCCCCCGGGGGAACCGGCACGCCGTTTGCTCCTGAGGAAGCCATCAGCCTAAAGGAAGCGGTCAGCATGTACACGATTTGGCCGGCGAAGACATTCGGCCGCGCCGGCGCTGATGGAACGATTCATAAGGGAGCTGCGGCGGATCTTGCGATCATTGATCGCGACCCATTCGCGATTCCCATTACAGAGATTCACCAGATCAAGACCGTACGGACCATCAGTGACGGGGCGATCATTTTTGACAATGGTGAGATCGGCGGTGGAACTCGTTAGGCCGTGGATCGAACACGAACGGCTCGCGGCAAACCAATGCTACGACAAGGTGCCCGGACGACTCACCATTCGTGCCCCACGCGCAAGCTTCGCGGGAATCATGCGCTTCCTTCCCCGCTTGCGGTCCTGCGCCTGTGCTGAAGATGGTCGAGTCTTCTTCGCCTGCTTGCGAGCAGTTCTCGCCGGAGGACTCTTGGTCGATTTGCCTCGTGGAGAGCGCGACGCCGCCTTTCGCCGGGCGGCCGGCTTTGCTGACATCTTCGCGAGCGGCATGACATCCATTCCCGGCAGATCGATACCAAACACGTCGGCCACCTTCGAGGAATCCAGGACCCGGGTCGTCCGGGGAGTCTTGGTTGTCAGCGCATCGGCCTCTCCCGCTCTCGCGATGAGTTCCTTCGCGTCCACCTTTCGCAACCCGAACAACAGTTCCGGCTCCGTGTCGAGTCGCGCGCCGATGCCATACAGGGTCGCGGCGACGTGCTTGCACATGCGGGCCGAATCCGGGCAACTGCAATTGAAGCGGATCTCCTTTGGCGAGGGGAACAGGCCGGTGTCCCGCCGCGTGATGCGCTCCATCACCGCAGCCGACAGCTTCCCCTGCAACAGCTCCACCAGCGTATCGATGGACCGCGCGCAGTCGCGAGCGATATCTTGCCAATGGGCGATCGCCAGGGCCGAAATCCGGACCTTGACCTCGTAAAGACTGGAACCCATGACTCGGGCAGCCACCGCACCGGCTTCGATCTTCAGATCGATCACCGAACCGTTACGCAGGTATGCCCTTCCCCGTGGCAGGCGATTGGCGTAGTCGCTGTAGCGTTCAAGGTTCTGGCACCACGATTTCCCCCAGAACGATTTCGCAATCGCACCACGGCCTGCGGTAACCGGAGACAGTGTCTGCCCCTTCTTCGCAAGCTTCGCGGCAGTCTTCTCCGCCTGTCGGCGACGCGCCGCCACAGGTACATAGGGCCTCCATTGAAAGTACATCAGCATCTCCCCCGCAATCCTGACAGTTCAGGTTTCCGCCTGCGCCGAGTGAATGTCGAGCGCCACGAGATTCAGTAACTCCCGGTCGCTGAGTTCAGTCAACTGAATTTCCGTTCCGCCCTCGAGCACATCCTTGACGAGCATTTGCTTGGATTCGATCAAGCGGTCGATCTTATCCTCAACCGTGCCGCGGCAGACGAATTTGTGCACCAGCACGTTGCGCAACTGACCGATCCGGAACGCCCTGTCGGTCGCCTGATTCTCCACCGCCGGGTTCCACCAGCGATCGAAGTGAATGACATGTGCGGCGGCTGTCAAATTGAGGCCGGCGCCCCCTGCCTTGAGCGAGAGCACGAAATAGGGCATCAGTTCGTCCTGTTGAAACCGCCGGACCAATTCCTTGCGCTTGCCGACCGGCGTTCCTCCGTGCAACACGAGCCCTTCTCTGCCGAATATGCCACCGAGGAAGTCCGCTATCGGTTGCGTCGCCTCGCGGAACTGGGTGAACACCAGCACCTTCTCCTGCTTGGCCGCGATGATGTCCGCGAGTTCGCGCAAGCGCGCGAACTTGCCGCTGTCGCCTTCCGCCCATGAGCCATTGCCCAGCCACTGGGAGGGATGATTGCAGATCTGCTTGAAGCGCATCAGGAACGCAAGCACCACTCCCTTGCGTTTCATGCCATCGAGCCGCTGGAGCGCCTCGGCCAGCTCCTCGACCGCCCGGCCGTAGAGCGCTGCCTGTTTCGGACTCAGATTGCAGAACGCCTTCATCTCGGTCTTGTCCGGCAGATCGGTGATCACCGACTTGTCGGTCTTCAGCCGCCGGAGAATGTAGGGACGCACCAGCTCGCGCAGTGGACCGTAGCCCCGGCCTTCCGCGAGGCCACGAACATACTTCGCGAATGCGCGGCCGGACCCCAGGAGTCCCGGGTGCGTGAAATCGAAGATCGACCACAGGTCCGACAGACGATTCTCGACCGGCGTACCGGTGAGCGCAATGCGGGTCTGCGCCTGAAGCTTTTTGACGGCGCCCGTCTGTCTGGCGCCCGGGTTCTTGATCGCCTGCGCCTCGTCGATGACGGCGATCCGCCAGCGAGTGCTCGTCAGCCAGCCGTGGCGCAGTAACGTACCGTAACTGGTGATCACCAGGTCGAAATCCGCAAGGTGCGAGGAGTTCATCCCCTTGAGGACATCGGCACTCACCGATGAGGGGTGGGCGATGAGCACCCTCATGGTGGGTGCAAAGCGCTCGATCTCCGCGGCCCAATTCGCGAGCAGTGAGGCGGGCGCGACTAGAAGGCTCGTCGCCGGACTCCCTGCGGCGGATTCGTTGCTGCTGGATTCCTGCTTCAGGATCAGCAGCAGCGCCAGTACCTGGATCGTCTTGCCCAGTCCCATGTCGTCCGCAAGACAGGCGCCCAGATTGAGCCGGTGCAGAAGATACAACCAGCGAACACCCACCTCCTGGTAGGGTCTGAGTGTCGCCTGAAGGGCAGCACCGGGATGCACGCGCGCGAGACCCTGCGGGTTTCGCAGGCCGCGCAAGGTCTCGGCGAGCCAGGGACCCGCCGTGACCTCCGACCAGTCGGGATCAGCAGCCCCGCCGCCCTCCTCTGCGTCGTCGACGGCCACGCCGGCGAGCATCCGCATCGCCTCTGCGAATGGCAGCCCTCCGCCGGCGGCAGCGGCCTCCACCGCGCGAAATCTCTCGAGGAGCTGCGACAGTTTCGCGCGATCCACCTCGACCCATCGGCCGCGGAGCAACTGCAGACCCTCCGTTCCCCGGAGAAGCGAGCGGATCTCGGCAGCCGTGAGTCGTTCATCGCCGAGCGTCAGTTCGACCTGGAAGTCGAGCAAAGCGTCTTTGCCGAGCATCGAGGGGACCTGTCCGCCCGCGCTCGCGCGAACCTTGGGACGCGGTGGCCGCCCGCCGATCCACGAACCCGGGCTGCGCACCACGATTCCCGCAGCCTCCAGCTTCGGTACGTCGGTGAGGAATTGAAATGCCTCGGCGGCCGTCCAGCGCAGAGGATGATGGATTTCCCCGGTATCGAGCATCGCCCGCAGCCAGGGACACCGCGCCGCACCCTCCTGCACCGGCTTCAGCAGCGAGAGAAGCCGCGCCTTGTTGCGCACCCCCGCGTACTCGCGCAGAGCCTCACCGAGCGGCAGATGCTGCGCGCGGCCCTGAGCGGAAAGCTGCGTCGTGTAAGTCGCGATGAACGCGAACGGCGCCTCATCGTCGGAGCGGTTCTCGGCAACATTGAAATGCACGCGACCGACGAGATGCCAGGCGGAGTTGCCGACTCGCAGAAACTCCTGGAGCGACATCCCCGCCTGCGCGTACTGCTCACGGAACGCCACACCGATCTGCGACCACAGGTTCGAAAGAACCCCTGCATTCAGGTACTCACCGCCAGGCATCGGCGGAGCAGTATCGGCGAGCGCGGCCAAAGCATCAGCAGCAGGCGCCAGCACTTCGCCAACGCCTTCGGGGGCATTCTCGTTGATGCCTCGCGCGGACATGCACAAGGCGGTGACATAGCCTGCAGCGAAGTCGCGCCAATAGGCAAAGTCGGCCGGCAGGATGGTGCCGACTTCGCGGAACCCCAATTCGAGCAGACCGTGCCCCGCGCCGCGTTCAAATGCAGCCTCGAACCGCTGGCGCTGATCGAGCGGCATCGTCGATGCGCCCGCTGTGGGCGCGAGCACGAGGTGACCGTGCGGAGTGAGTACCGGGCTTCGGATGGTTGAGGACCTTCAAGTGAATCCAGACTGCGGCTTGCCGTGGTCGCTATCATCTTATGATGAATCACGAGAAGGTCCAATGCACTCACGAAATTCCGATTGCAGCCCGAGCTTACTGGTTCGCCGCTACACGCCGCTGATCAAAACATCGATTGCTGCCACAATGGCGGTGCGCTGCTGCTCGATGCTCTCCACCACGGCGCCGATTTCAGACACGGCAATGCCCGCCATCTGCGGCGTCATCAGCAGGTACTGCTCCCCGGCCACCTCTATGGCCGGCGTCAATCGATTGATCGGCTTTCGGGCAAGCGCGCCGACCTTGGTCAGCGGTATGACGACGCGCGTCTTGAGCTCATCGAGCAAATCAGCCTGGATGTCCACCAACAGCGGGTAGGTCGCCTTGCTGCGCTCGTTCTTGTTGCGGTACACCGTGAATTGCGCCATCAGAATTTCCGGCTGCCATCGGAAAATACGCCATGCAGTTCCACGTAGTCGTTGTAGTTGGCGATCGCTGCGCGATTCTCGCTGCGCCACTGGTGGGCATGGGTTGCCTTCAATTTCAGCCTCAGCGCATCCTCGAGCGTTGCCGACAGGTTGATGCCGGCAGCGCGCGCGGCGTCCAGCAGCTCGCTCCTCACACTGACATTGGCAGCCCGTTTCGCCGCGCTGCGCCCGATTGTCTTGACCATGAAACCTCCACCTCGGTCGGAGATTATATGCGCATTTACTATGTGCATCAAGGATGCGCATCCGGCACACTAGCTCATCACGTCATCGAAAGTGAAAGGTGGCGTCCGCCCCAAACATTCGCGGCGGCCCGCGATGCCGGTAGTCAAACCCGAACGCATGCAAGTCCAGCGCACTCACGAGGTAGAACTTGTCGGCGAGATTGCGTCCCCAGACTCCCACTTCGTAGCGATCATCGGCTCCATGGAAAGTGATGCGCGCCGACGCCACTGCATAGGCGGGCTGGGCAATGCGGTCTTCGCTCATGAGCTCAAAGTACTGCCTGGCTGCGTATGTTCCGTCCAGGTGAACGACCACCTTGCCGCCCAGTGCATGAAACGCGTCCCAATCGACGGCGAGCGTTCCCGAGGTTCGAGGAGCATCAGGCAACTGATTCCCCGAGATGTCGACCAACCCACCGGCCACCCGGCCCTCCTGCACCTTGGTGTTGAGAAATCCAAGTCCCGCATGCAAAGTCACGCTCGCGGCGGGCTTGGCGATGAGATCGAGCTCCGCGCCAACGATCCGGGACTTGTCCAGATTGATCAACGGCTGCTGACCCGTCGGCCGGACATCGATCAGCTGCTGATTCTTGTACTGATAGTAGAACGCCGCGCCGTTGAACTGCAGGCGATTGGCGAGCCACGACGTCTTGAAGCCGGTTTCGAGGGAATCCAGCGTCTCGGGCTTCACCTGACTGAAATCCTCGGGCGTGAACAGGAACTGTGCATTGAAGGCGGCCGATCGGTATCCGCGGCTGTATCCGAGGTAGATGAGGCTCTTGTCGGTGGGCGTGTAGTCGATGCCCACGTGCCCCGTCACCGCCGAGTTGTGGACATCCTGGCGGCGCGTCGCCCCGATCGCCGCATCGTAACCGGGAGTTTCGGGTATCAGCAGCGCGGGTCCGAAATATCCTTCCGGCTGATTGCCAAAGATCCCCAGGTTCGCGATCGGTACCCCGTCGGCGCCGCGCAACTGATCGAGTGCATTCTTCTGCGCGCCGTTATCGTGGTTGTAGCGGATCCCGGCGCGAAACTTGATCGTGTTCGATGCCTTGTAGGATCCATCGGAATAGATTGCCCAACTGTTTCTCACCTGGTCGAAGGAATTGTAGTAGCGGCAGCTCGGATTGATGGCCACGCCCGCGGGATACCCAAATCCGAAGGCGCCGGCAAAGAATGAAGACACCGCACAGTCCTGGACATTGACCAGACCATCGCCGTCGAAGTCGAGGAAGTTGAAGATCCGGTCCTCGACCGAATCGAACATGATCTCGTGCTGGTAATACGCACCGGCCATGAACTCGAACCTTCCGTCCGTTGCCGACCGGATCCTCAGGTCCTGGGTGACCTGCCGCGTCTTGCCGATGCCCTCGAGTTTCACGATATCGATCGGCGCGCCATCAGTGCCTTCGGGATTGAACAGAGACCCTTGGTCCCAGGAAGTGATCGACGTCAATGCCAATGCCGGGGTGAGCGACCAATCGATGGTCAGGGAGGCCGCGTCATTGCGCTGCCTGCGCTTCAGCGTGTTGTTCAGTGCGACTTGATCGTCCGCCAGCGGAACCCCGTCAGAGGCGCCGGTATCGGTGCGGAAATAGCCGGTGCCACCGATGCCGGTGGGGGCGATGCTGCCTGCCAGGATGGCGTAGTTCTGCGGGTTCTGTTCGCTTTTCGAGAGCCGCAAGGTCGCCGACACGGCATCCGATACCTTGAACAGCAGGGACAATCGGGCGCCCCATTGATCCACGCCCTCGAGGTCCGGATGGCCCGGGAGGACGTTCCGGATGAAGCCGTCCGCCTTCGTATAGGTGAACGCAAATCTCGCCGCCAACCGGTCAGGAATCAGTGCGCCCTGCAGTACACCCTCGGCCTCGCGCCGGCCGTAATTGCCGATGCCGGCCTTGATCGATCCCTCGGTCTCAAAGCCGGGCTTGCGAGTGATGAAGTTGATCGCACCGCCGGTGGTGTTCTTGCCATACAAGGTTCCCTGGGGTCCGCGCAGCACTTCCACGCGCTCGAGGTCGAACATCTCCACGCCGAACAACACGAAGTTTCCCTTGTACACCTCGTCGATGTAGCTGGCGACCGGGCTCGACTGACTGGCCGAGTAGTCGAACATCGACACGCCGCGCAAGGAGAAGATGGGGGTTCCCTCTCCGTTGATGCCGTTCACCTGCAGATTGGGCACCTGCGAGGCAAGATCCGTGGGCGAATCGAACTTGGACTGGGCGAGTTGATCCGCCGTGAGCACCGCGATCGAAATGGGGACGCTCTGCAGCGATTCCGTGCGCTTTTGCGCGGTCACCACGATTTCCTCGAGCGATTCACCTTCATTCGTGGAAATTTCCGCGAATGCGGCCGAGGACGCCAGGATCGCCACGCCCGTCACCATCCAGACTCGTGCCATCACGTTGAGTACTCCGATTGAATCAACGGGCTTCCCGGCCCAGCTTGACGAGGTAACAAATCACGTCCGCGCGTGCTGCCGCATTCCTGAGGCCGGTGAATGACATCGAGGTGCCTGTCACCCTGCCGAGCGGATCGGTGAGAAACCAGTCGAGGCGCTCAGGCGTCCAGCGTTGCCCCTGAGCTCGCATCGCGTCCGAATAGGCGAAGCCCTTCGACTTTCCCGGCAGGCGACCCACCACGTTGGCAAGATTCGGACCCACAGGGCCTGGCTCCGCGCCCTTCACCGAATGGCAGGTGGCACATTTGTCGGAAAAGGTGCGCTCGCCGTTGAGGGCATCGCACGCCGGGTCGGCATACGCCGTGGATGACATCATCAACGCAACGACGAACATCCAGGTTGCTGGGCGGGCCGCTGCCATCATCCCAGCAGCTCCGTGCTGATCTCGTGCGCGATGCGGCTGCCGCGGCCGATGGCGCCATCGATGAATCCTCGCCAGCTGGCATCCCCGTACTCGCTGCCCGCCATGTAGATTCGTCCTTCGGTCTTCGCGAGATCGAAGAAGTGCTGGCTCATGACCCCTGGACGCATGCCGCTGTAGGTCCCTTGCGCGTACGGGTCGGCATTCCATCCGTAGCTCGTGCACCCCAGCACCTCGACGCTCGACTCGAACCGCCGCAGCACGGCCTGGACTGACTCCTCATCATTGCCGTCGACTTCCGCGGCCACCGGGCAGAATCCGGCGATCAGGGTCGAGGTTTCCCCCTCGTGGTAGGTCATGAAGTAGCCGTGGGTCTGCTTCGCGCCACTTGCCAGCCACTGGACCTTGCCCAACCGGCCCTTGACCTCGGCATACAACTTGATGCCGGAAGACGCGAACCCATCACGGGACACCGCCATTTTCCCGTCGGACAACGCCGGTTCGAACTGGATCGACTTCAGCAAGCGCGGTGGCACCGCCACGATGACCGCACGGGCCGAGACGGGCTTGCCATTGCGCGGCCACACGTGGACGACACCACCCCGCTGCTCGACTCGCTGCACCGGTGAGTTGAGCCTGACCTCTGCCCTGCTGTCCCCGGCGATCTTGCGCACGAGGGCGCCGGTCCCTGCCGCCAACTTGAAGCGGTCGGCCGCATCCATGGCCGTGCTCCAGTGATTCATGCCCAGTGCCCACCAGCGAAGCATGTCCACGTAGGAGGACTGCTCTGCCGGGCAATTCGACATCGCCTCGAGCATCGGCACGAGGAAGCCTCGCTGAAGCGGCGTGAGTTCGATCGCCTTGAGCCGATCCGCCGAGGACATCGAATCGCGGGCCAGGATCTCCTTCCAGCAGTACTTCGTGTCGTAGGGACGCTCCCAGACGGTTGCGGATTCGGCGAAGTAGGCTTCCATCCCGCCCACGACTTCGACGGCATGATCGGCGATGCCGAAGGTGGTCCGGCCCTCGTCCGTGAGCAATGAGATCTGGTCAGGGAGCGCCGCCGGCATCTGTTCGATCTCGAGCCCGTAACGCTGGATCTCCGACCAGACCGCGGGCTGCGCCCAATGAACCCAGGCGCCTCCCAACTCGATGTGATGATCGCGGAACTGCGTGTCGAACGTCCGCCCGCCCAGGCGGCCCTTGGCTTCCAGGACCAGCGTGGCAAGCCCGTTCTTCGAAAGATCGCGGGCGGCGGTCAGGCCCGCAAAGCCGCCGCCGATCACGACGACATCGAAGTCGGTGTGGCCGCCAACAGACCTCTTTCGTCGAGGATGAGGAGCACCGAATGCCTGCATGCCCGCCAAGGCCCCTGCGCCGGCCAGAGCGGCCGCCCCACCCAGGACACGGCGTCTCGTCATCGCCGCTGACTTTTCGTCGCCCATCTGACATCCCCTAGTTAGACCATCTGGCCTAACATTAGGTCCTTTGGCCTAACTCGTCAACAGATTTGATGTAGACTCCCCTCATGGCAAGGAAATCAACGACTTCTGCGGGCGGTTCCACGGCGCGATCGGCGGTGACGGCGCAGCCCCGGCGCAAACGCCGGGTTCGCGCGGAATCAACGGCAACGGTGAACCGGATCCTGGATGCTGGCCTGGAGGTGCTGATTCATCACGGCTACTCGGAGTTCACGTTGCGGCGGGTCGCCCAGGCGGCGCACATCACGCACGGGAACCTGGCCTACCACTTCCCCAGCAAGCGGGATCTGGCGCGCGCGCTGATCGCGCGGCAGGTGGAAGTCTACTCAGGGAAGTCGGAGTCCATGCTCGCCCGCCAGGATTCGGCCACCGAACTGGATGTTCCGGACTTGATCCGATGGATGCTCAGTGATTCGGTGGCCTTGCGCACCATGCACATCGCCCGTGAATTCTGGGCCATGGCCTTGCACGATCCGGTCATTCGCCGCGCCGTCGATGACTTCTACGACGATGTGATGGACCGTGTCGTCACGGTGCTGCATGAGGCATGTCCCGCGGCGGACATGCGCTCGTTGAGGGAGTTCGTCACGTTGATCACGGTGTTGTCGGAAGGCAGCGGCGTCGTGTTCGGGACCCGGCAGGAACGAACCCTCTCCCACGAGCAATTCCTGGAACTGTCCGCCCGACTGGCTCGATCCGTCATTCCGGAACTGACACCTCGCCCTTCGACCCGACCCGTGCGCCCATGAAGTGACGGTTTCGGATCAGTTCGACGACAAGCTGTTCCCCATCAAGCAACCGGCGATACCGGCTTGCGCAACAAGTCGACGCGCATCGGCTGAAGGAACGACGCCCCATCGGCGGTGACATGTTCAGAAAAGCGCGCCCGGACCGACTCGAGCACCTCGGCGCTCAGGTTGAATCGGGTATGCGTGACGCCGATCATCCGGCTTTCGAACTCGGCGAAGTCCTGGAACTGCACCGGGACCTGGAAGAAGACCTGCTGAACGAGTTGCAGTGTTCCCGCCTGCACGGCACCGCGCACGGCCGCAAAGGCCAACTGCCGCACCTCGAGCTCGTCGTGGAACAGCTTCACGATGTCGTTGAAGGCTCCCTCGTAGCGGGGCTCCGAGATGTAGGCAAGACCGCCGCGCTTCAAGACACGATGGATTTCCTTCAGCGCCTGGGACATGAACTCCGGGGGCACGTGATGGAGCGACTTGAACATGAACACCACGTCGAATGAGTCATCAGGCGCGGGGATCGCCTCGGCGCCGCCGAACGCGAAGCGCACGTTCGGCAGGTCGGCGATGGACTCGTTGATCGCCAGCTGAGTCTCGTCGACTTCCAGTGCGAGAATCGTCCGGCCGCGTCCGGTGGTGGCGATCTGCCGGGTCAACTCGGCGGTTCCGCATCCCAGTTCCAGGATCCGTGCCCCATCCAGGGGCAGCAGCCCTTCGAACACCTGCGATTCGGGATACGTTGGTTGTTCACCCGTTGGTGCAATTTCCACGCTACAGACTCCTGGCTGTTGAATGGCCTTTTCGATGATGCCATTTTGCCACGTCAATCCAGCGCATCATCTACAATCATTGCCTGTGGATCACGCAGCGAAGCCTCAGGCAGCAGTCCCGGTCGAGAGCACGGTCTACACCGTCATCTTCGCCATCGCCTTCTGCCACCTGCTCAACGACATGATGCAGTCGTTGCTGCCGGCCATCTATCCGAACCTGAAGGCCACCTACCGGCTCGACTTCGGCCAGATCGGCATCGTCACGCTGGTGTACCAGATCACCGCATCCTTGTTGCAGCCGATGGTGGGCCTGTATGCCGACCGGCGCCCGATGCCCTTCTCGTTGCCGGCCGGCACCATGTTCACCCTCTTCGGTCTCGTGGTGCTCGGAATCGCGCGCAACTATGCCTCATTGCTCGTCGGCGCCTGCATGCTCGGCATGGGGTCCTCCGTGTTCCATCCTGAATCCTCCCGCGTGGCGCGGATGGCGGCCGGCGGGCGGCATGGCCTGGCGCAATCGATGTTCCAGGTCGGCGGCAATGTGGGCTCTGCCATCGGACCGCTGTGCGCCGCGCTGGTGGTGGTGCGCTGGGGTCAGTCGAGCCTGGTCGCCTTCGCGATGCTCGCGCTGATCTCCACGGTGATCCTGTGGAACGTCGGTCTCTGGTATCGTCGCCACGGACTCGAGCGGCTCGCAACCGCCAAGGCGCGGCGGCGTGCGAAGGGCAAGGCCCCACGACGCCAGGTGATCATCGGCATGTCACTGCTGCTGGTGCTGATCTTCTCGAAATATTTCTACCTCACCAATCTCACCAACTACTACACGTTCTACCTCATCCACAAGTTCAACGTCTCGGTGGTGAACGCGCAGATGCACCTGTTCGCCTTCCTCGCCGCCGTGGCGGTGGGCACGCTGGCGGGCGGCCCGCTGGGCGACCGGTTCGGGCGCAAGGCGGTGATCTGGTTTTCCATCCTGGGCGTGCTGCCCTTCACCCTGGCGCTGCCCTACGTGAACCTGTTCTGGACCGGACCCTTGACCGTCGTGATCGGCATGGTGCTGGCATCCGCCTTCCCCGCGATGGTCATCTACGCGCAGGAACTCATGGCAGGCAAGGTGGGCATGTCATCCGGATTGATGTACGGTTTTTCCTTCGGCATGGGCGGACTGGCCGCGGCCCTGCTGGGGGAGATCGCCGACATCAAGGGCATCGAGTTCGTGTACTGGATCACCTCCTTCCTGCCGATCATCGGCATGCTGGCCCGCTGGCTTCCTGATGCGCATGTAGCCCACGAAGGTGGACGAGGATGACCGCAACGCCCACGACGGGTCGGCGCCTTCCCGCCAAAGAGGCAACCACCAGCCTCATCCTGGTCCGCCACGGCCACGTACCCGGCATCGCGCCGCAACGCTTCCGGGGTCGTGCCGAGTTCGAATTGACCGCGCTCGGCATCCAGCAGGCTCGCGCCGCTGCCAGCCGCATTGCGCGCGAATGCCGACCCTCGATCGTCTATACCAGTCCCCTGCGCCGTTGCGTCGAAACAGGCCGCCTGATCGCGAAGGCCAGTGGCGTGCGAAGTCGCGTGCTGGAAGGACTCAACGATCTCGACTACGGCCGTTGGCAGGGCAAGACGCACGCCTATGTCCGAAAGCGGTGGCCGGTCGAATACGAACGCTGGAAGACTTTTCCGGACCTGATTCGCTTCCCTTCAGGGGAATCGTTGCAGGACCTGGCGCTGCGCGTGTCCGACGTGCTGCGCGAACTCCTCGCACGGCGAGAGGGCGACACCGCGGTCCTGGTTGGACACGATGCGAGCATTCGAGCCTTGCTGTTGCAGGCACTCGGCATGCCGCTCGGCGCGTATTGGCGGATCCAGCAGGATCCGGCAGCCATCTCCGAGCTGGACTGCGAAGGGGGCCGGATCAGTGTGCGACGACTCAACGATACCGCGCACCTTGCCGGCCTCGGACCCGCCCTGCCCAAGACCTGAATGGTTCCTGGCCTCGGACGAATCCAGCTTCATGACCGGCGCGGAGCTGGTCATCGACGGAGGCTACACCGCACAGCAAGGGCGAAGCGGCGCAGCTTGCCTGCGCTCACTTGCCCGAGCGGGCAAGCCGCAGCGCGTTCGTCACCACCGACACCGAACTCAGCGACATCGCCGCCGCGGCAAAAGCGGGCGTGAGCATCCAGCCGGTGAACGGATACAGCACGCCCGCCGCCAGCGGCACGCCGACGGCGTTGTAGATGAACGCGAAGAACAGGTTCTGATGGATGTTGCGCACGGCGTCCTGCGAGATCTGCCGCGCCCGCAGGATGCCGCCCAGATCTCCCTTGACCAGCGTCAGGTGTGCGCTGTGCATGGCCACATCGGTGCCCGTGCCCATGGCGATGCCCACATCCGCCGCGGCCAGCGCGGGCGCATCGTTGATACCATCGCCCGCCATGGCCACGCGCCGTCCTTCGGCCCGCAGCCGCCGGATCGCCGCCGCCTTCTGCTCGGGCCGCACCTCCGCGAGCACTTCCTCCAGCCCCAGATCGGCCGCGATGCGCCGGGCGGTGCCCTCGTGGTCCCCGGTGAGCATCACCAGCCGCAATCCCGCCTCCTTCAGCGCGCGAATGGCATCGGGGGTCGTGGGCTTCACGCGGTCCGCGACGGCCAGCAGACCGGCCAGACCAGCGTCGATCGCGACGAAGAACACACTGGCGCCGCGCGCCCGGCCCTCACTCGCACGGGCCGCAAGTTCAACGGGGATTGCTGCTCCCAAGCTTTTCAGCAAGGATTCGTTGCCCACCGCGACGGCACGACCTGCGACACGACCCATCACCCCCTGACCCGTGAGGCTGCGGAAATCCGTGGCGTCGGGAATCGCCAGGCCTCGTTCCCCGGCAGCGGCAAAGATCGCCCGGCCCATCGGATGCTCGCTGGCACGCTCGACGGCGGCCGCCTGCGCCAGCAACTCACCTTCCTGGATGCCATTCACGGCGACAACCTCGCTCAGCATCGGCCGGCCTTCCGTCAGTGTGCCGGTCTTGTCCAGGACCAGCGTATCGACCCCTCGAAGCGCCTCGATCGCCGCCGCATCCTTGAACAGTACACCGAACTGCGCGGCGCGGCCTGTCGCCACCATGATGGACAGCGGCGTCGCCAGCCCCAAGGCACAGGGACAGGCGATGATCAGCACGGAGACCGCAGCGATCAACGCATGTGAGAGCGAGGGGCCCGTCCCGAGCACCGCCCAGGCGATGAAGGCCAGCAACGCGACGGCAATCACGGTCGGTACGAACCAGGCGGCAACGCGGTCCGCCAGTCGTTGCGCCGGTGCGCGCGAGCGCTGCGCCTGCGAGACCAGATGCACGATCTGCGAGAGCAGCGTATCCGCACCGATGCGCTCGGCGCGCACCAGCAGCGCTCCGGCCTGGTTCACCGTAGCGCCAGCCACGTGATCGCCGGGCTGCTTGTCGATGGGGAGCGACTCGCCGGTGAGCATCGACTCATCCACGCTCGAATGGCCCTCCAGCACGACGCCATCGGTGGGGATCTTGGCTCCCGGCCGAACGCGCAGCCGATCGCCCACGCGGACCTGCGCGAGCGCGATCTCCTCCTCACGCCCATCGGGCGTGATTCGCAGCGCCATCGCCGGCGTCAGCGACAGCAGCGCGCGGATGGCATTGCCCGTGTTCTGACGCGCACGCTGCTCGAGCCATTCGCCCAGCAGCACGAGGGTGACGATGACGGCGGCCGCTTCGAAGTACAGCCCCACCTGGCCATGCGCATCGCGAAAGCCCGCGGGGAAGAGCTGTGGGGCGATCACCGCCACGAGGCTGTAGCTCCACGCCACCGCGGTGCCGAGCCCGATCAGGGTGTACATGTTCGGTCGCCACGGCGAGAGCGAGCGCCAGGCACGCACGAACAGGCTGGCGCCCGCCCAGGTGATGACCAGGGTCGACAGCACCAGCTCGATCCAGGGCGCGACCATCGCCAGTGTCGGCGGCAGATGCCAGCCGAAAAGGTGAGGTCCCATCGCGAGGATGAACACCGGCAGGGTCAACGTCAGGGCGATGAGAAACCGCTTACGCACCTCCCGCGTGCCATCCCCGGTCTCCGCCGTGGGCATCACCGGCTCCAGGGCCATGCCACAGTAGGGGCAATCGCCGGGGCCGTCGCTCACGACTTCCGGGTGCATCGGGCAGGTCCACTGCCCTGGCTTCGCAGCCGTCGCGGCCATCAAGTGCGCATCGTGTACGCCACCTGAAGCCCCGTGATGTCCGCCATGGCAACACGAATGCGCATGTTCGGCTCCCGGTGCATGCGCATGATCTTGTGGTTGCGCGGGTTGTGCGTGCACCGGCTGTTCACCGTGGCCCTTTTGATGACAGCAGCCAGAACCCGCTACCGCGGCGGCCGTCTTCACGGCAGCCGTATCCATGGCGACTGCTTCGACGGCGGGCGCTTCGACGACGGACGGTGGAGAGGAAGCCGGCGCTGCCGGCGCTTGCTTGGCGTGGCAGCAGGATTTTGCAGCAGCGTGTTCAGCGTTCATTTTCTGGACTCATGAAGGCATTGAGGATGGGACAGGCACTCGGATCACCATGGCCGGGACAGGCATCGACGAGTTGCTTCAGGCCATCGCGCAGCGCGGTCAACTCGCCCAGCCGCGCCTCGACATCCGCGAGTCGATGGGAAGCGATGCGCCGAACCGCCGCAACCCCGCTGTCGCGACGGTCGCTCAGGGTCAACAGGTCCCGGATCTCCTCCAACGAGAAACCCAAGTCCTTTGCGCGACGAATGAAGCGCAGGCGACCGACCGTATCGGCCGGATAGATCCGGTAGCCGGCAGCAGTGCGCGACGGCGGTGACAACAGCCCGGCGCGTTCATAGTAGCGAACCGTATCGATCGACACCCCGGCCTGGGTGGCCAGTGCACCGATACGCATCGAATGGCGCGGGCGTTGCCTCATGAAGGCAAGACTAAACCCTGGAGTCGGGTCCAGAGTCAAGCCTCGACGGCGGCCGACACAAAGCCTGGCGAGATGCATGCCCGCGTGGTTGCGCGGCACTCGGGGGCGGACGAGGATGGCGTGCGCCGCATCCTGCGGCGAGCTGCGCACCGAGGTGCTCGCGCTGGTGGAGGAACTCGTCCCCGCCGGTCCGCAAATTTCAGGCGGCGCCAAACCACTCCGGTGCCGCGCGGCTGAAAAATTCCTCCAAGCGAACACCCCCGCGACCTACCAGCCAAACGGTCGCCTGCGGGTAGCGTTTGCGAAAAGCCGTGATGCCGCTGATCTTTCCCGGGCGGCCGCTCTTGACTTCCAACGCCCATATACGCGCGCCATGCGCCACCACGAAATCCACTTCTGCATCGCCGTCGCGCCAGTAATTGATGCTCCAGTCGGGACCTTGCAAGCCATTCAGCAGATGCGCAGCCACCGCGTTTTCCACGAGCCTTCCCCACCACGCTCCATCTGCGGCGGCTTGTTTGCGTGTAAGCAGTGACAGTGCATTGATCAACGCGTTGTTCCACAATGCGAACTTGGGACTGCTGCCGCGCTGGCGCACCTTGCCTTTCGAGAACAACTCCAGACCCGAGATCAGATAGGCGGTTTCGAGCGCCCGCAGATAATTGGCAAGTGTCGTCGTATTCCCCGCATCCTGCAGTTGGCCCAGCATCTTGTTGTAAGAGAGAATCTGAGCCGGGTAGGCTGCGGCCAGCGCAAAGAGATGACGAAGCAATGCCGGCTTTGCGATCGGCTGTAGCTGCAACACATCGCGGGAAAGGACGGTTTCGATGAGAGAATCCGCCACATAACGTTTCCATGCGGCCTCATCCCGGATCAGCGGTGCCGCGCCTGGATAGCCGCCGAAATAGATCCATTGCGACAGGCTCCAGCGGAAAGCCTTGCGACATTCTGGCCATGACCAATGTGGACAACGATGCAGAAAAAACCTTCCCGTCAGAGATTCCGTCAGACCTCTTTGCACCAGCAATGCTGAAGAGCCGAGTATTATCGGCAACACCTTGCCCCGACTGCGTTTTTCCTCGTCCCAGAGACTCTTGACGACTTCGCTCCAACCACGGACCTTCTGGATTTCATCCAGCACCAACAGCACTTTTTCACCGCTCGAGGCCTGGAGCGCGCGCGCAAGCCGCCACTGGGTTTCGATCCATTCCGGACCCGGCGGCAGGGGCAGGTCGGCCGCCGCCCACACGTGCGGCCAGCGGAGAATTTCGACCAACTGCTGAGCCGCAGTGGTTTTTCCCACCTGCCGTGGCCCGGCGATGACCTGGATCAAAGCCGGCTTGCGCCGGCACGCATTCACCAGTTCCTGCACCACTGTCCGCCTGAAGGCCATGACGGGAGTGTACGCTGGTCGGCCCCAGGGGTCCACTTTACTCAATCGTTGAGTAATTTTACTCAGTCATTGAGTAATTACGTGAAGCCTCGAGCCTGGTCCATTCGCGCCGGAATGTCGCGCCTGCCAATGCGACCCACCGCTCTGGACAGGGCTTGCGAAGCCCGTTCGGCTTGCATCACGCCTCGCGAATCGACCAGGTCGAGGCGGCCCCGATTTGCAATCCCCGCCTGCCGCCCTATGATGAGCGGATACCGGGTTCTTCCGAGGGTCCCACATGAACGCAGCGGTCGGCCAGATCCAGGACACCCCTTTCGTACTCGAACAGCGCGAGTCGGGCATCGTGCGCCTGACGCTCAATCGCGGCAGCCGGTTCAATCCGCTCTCCCTCGACATGATCAACGCGCTGGATGCGGCGCTCGTGCGCATCGGCCAAGAGGCCGATGCCCGAGTCATCGTGATCGCCGCCGACGGCAAAGGCTTCTGCGCTGGGCATGATCTCAAGGAACTGCGGGCGCATTCGGCCGACCCCGCCTGGCAGAAAACCCTGTTCGATGCCTGCAATCGCCTGATGCTGCGCATGACGCAGGTGCCGCAGCCGATCATCGCGCGGGTCCACGGCATCGCCACCGCGGCGGGCTGCCAGCTCGTCTCCATGTGTGATCTCGCCTTCGCGGCGGACGAAGCCAGCTTCGCCTTGCCTGGCGTCAACATCGGCGTGTTCTGCTCGACGCCCGCCGTGGGCGTCGCGCGCAACATCGGCCGCAAGCGCGCCATGGAGATGCTGCTCACGGGGGAGATGTTCAGCGCCGCCCAAGCCGAGGACTGGGGCCTGATCAACCGCTGCGTCCCCGCCGATCAGCTCGATGTGCTGGTAGCGCAGTTCGCCACGCGCATCGCCTCGCGCAGCCGCAGCGTCATTGGCCTCGGCAAGAAGACGTTCTACTCGCAGATCGACCAGGGCCTCAGGACGGCCTACGAGATGGCCGGCGACACCATGGTGTGCAACGTCGGACTGCCCGATGCGTCGGAAGGCATCGATGCCTTCCTGCAGAAACGGCCACCGCGCTGGCCGGCAGCCTGAGGCCACAAAGCGCCCGCCGCCCGATCACTGGGCATGCCTGCCAACCGTATTCATACCGAAGGGTTCTTCGGTCTCCCGCCGGGGCTGTGAGCTTCGCGGTGATGGCACCTGCATCGGCCCCCGTCCCCGCGCCGGCCCGGCGAACCGTCTTCAGGCCGCGCGAGGTGAAGCGCGCTGGCGCAATCGGCCTCCATCCAGCCTGTCCTCATTCGAGGCTTCCGGCACCAGCAGGTCCAGTTCGCCGAAGCTGCCCAACCGGCGCAGCACCCGGATCAGCGTCGCCACCTGCGCGGATTCACCCCGCTCGATGCGCTCCAGCGTCCGCTTGCCGATGCCGGCTTCTTCCGCAAGATGCGCCTGCGTCAGGCCAGCGCCGATCCGGCGCCGGGCGATCCGCAGTCCCATCTCGTGCAGCACCGCCTCGTTGGTCAAGTCTGTCGTGATCTTCATGCCATCACTCCCGCCCTCGCGCGTTCGCTATTCACCGTCGTCCTCATCATCCTCATCTTCCTCATCGATGGGATGACGCGATGATAAATGCGCCGTCGCGGAAGAACCGATGTTACAAACGCCAAATCGCCTGTAGGCGCATGCCGCACCGGCAAAGTGGATTGGCCTATCCATGGGCATACCGCATCGTCCGGCGTCTATGGCATGCTGGGATGATGTCCACGGGTCCCACCATGCCTGCCGATTCCGGTTCGCCCGAGTGGCAGGCATCCCTGGCCTTCGCCGCGGCGCCCCATCGCCTGCTGTTCCTCACCGGCACGCTGCAGGTGCTCCTGGCCATGGTGTGGTGGAGCGCCTGGCTGGTCAGCGTCCGCTGGCACGGGTTCGAGCTGCCCACCCCGGCCATTCCCGCCGGCTGGCTGCACGCCTTCGTCATGCAGTACCAGATGCTGCCGCCCTTCTTCTTCGGCTTCCTGCTCACGGTGTTCCCGCGCTGGATGAACCTGCCGCCGCTGTCCAGGCGCCACTACCTGCCGGTGGGCGCGTGCCTCATCGGCGGCCAGCTCGTCACGCTGTTCGGCATGGCCTCGATCACCACGCTGCGGGCGGGGGTGCTGCTCACCCTCGCCGGCTGGGCCTGGGGCGTCTTCCTGCTCGCGCGGCTCGCGATCAGCGAGGCGGGCCGCAGCTGGCATGCCCGAAGCTGCCTGGCCGCCCTCGGAATGGGCCTGCTCGGCCTGCTGTTCTTCCTGCGCTTCCTGTCGGTCTTCGATGCACGATGGCTGTTCGCGGCGGTGCAGATGGGCAGCACCGTGGTGCTGCTGCCGGTGTTCCTCACCGTCTGCCATCGCATGATCCCGTTCTTCGCCGGTGCCGTGATCCGCGGTTATCAGACCGTGCGGCCGATGTGGGTGCTCGGCGCGGCCTGGGGCCTGCTGCTGCTTCACACGGTGCTCGTGCTCCTGCATGACTACCAGTGGAGCTGGGTGGCCGATGCGCCGCTGACCTTCATCACGGGCTGGCTGCTGTGGCGCTGGTGGAACCCGGCGGCATTGCGCATCCCGTTGCTGCTGGTGCTGTTCGCGGGATTCGCCTGGCTCCCGGTCGCGATGGCACTGCACACGCTGCAGAGCGTCGCGTTCGTGATCACCGGGCAGTTCATGCTCGGACGCGCGCCGCTCCACGCGCTGTTCGTCGGCTGCTTCGGGAGCCTGCTGGTGGCCATGGTCACCCGCGTGACTCAAGGACATTCCGGCCGGCCGCTGACGCTCGGCCGGATTCCGGCGCTGTGCTTCCTGCTGCTGCAGGGTGTCGCCGTGCTGCGCATCCTGTCGGAGCTGCTGCCCGACAGCGGCCTCTGGCAGGCCCTCGCCGCCATCGGCTGGGTGGTCGCCTTCGCTCCCTGGGTGCTGCGCTCGGCCTGGATCTACCTGACGCCGAGAACCGATGGTGCGCCGGGCTGAGCGGTGCTCGAGTTCTATCCGCAGATCAAGTGGATTCACCTGCTGGCGGTCACCGCCAGCGGCAGCATTTTCCTGTTGCGCGGGCTCGGCATTCTCGCCGGGCAACGCTGGCCGATGCATGCCCTGCCCCGCTACCTGAGCTACAGCGTCGACACCGTGCTGCTCAGTGCGGCGCTCGTGCTGGTGGGCATACTGCCGCCCGCCGTCTTCGCCAACGGCTGGCTGTGGGTGAAGCTCGCGCTGCTCGCCGCCTACATCGTGCTCGCCAGCTTCGCGCTGAAGCGGGCGCGCTCGCCGCGTGGACGGCAGCTCTGCTTCTGTGGCGCAGTGCTGGTGTTCGTCGCCATCATCCTCACCGCCCGCAGCCACGATCCGTGGGGCGCGGTTGACTGGATGTGGAGGAAATGAACCCGTGAAGCACCTGCGTGCCGCGCGAACTCAACGCGTCGCCGAGGAGATGACGGCCAGCAGTTCGCGCGAGACGCGCTCGTCGATCTCGGCGGCGTGCTCGAGGTGCACGGGATAGCGCACATGCGCCTCCACCCCGTCGGTGGAGAACTTGAGCTGCACGCTGGGCTTGGCATCGCCCGCGATCTCCGAAGCGGTGGTGCGGCGGATCTCCTGGGCCTGGCGATCGATCTCCACCTTGTACTCCTGCATCAAGCGTCCGAGCACCTCGAGCATGCGCATCTTGACCTGCTCGGGGTCGCACCCCCCGGGAAGCTTCAGCGTGGTCTCGTGCCAGGCAATGTTGACGCCGGGTATCTGCTTGAACAGCCCGCCCGAGGCCTGGAACACGATGGAGTTGGCGAAGCCCACCACCCGGCCGGTGGGTCCCAGCACGCCGCGGTCATTGAGCTCCATGAGGTGCATGCGGACGAGGCCGAGCTCGATGACCTCGCCGGTGACATTGCCGATCTGCACCCGGTCACCCACGCGGATGCCGTATTTGCCGATGAGGAAGAAGTAGCCGACCACCGAGACGAGGATGCTCTGCATCGCCACGGCGAGTCCGGCGGTGATCAGGCCCGCGAAGGTCACGAGCGAACCCAGCTCGCTCGCGAAGGTCATGCCGACGATGACGAGGACCACCGCCCACAGCACGATGCGCCGGACCAGCAGCAGCTGCTGGCGTCGGCGTGTCTCGTGCGCATAGCGGAATACCGCGCGGCGCCAGAGCTCCGCGATGCCGAAGACCACCGCCAGCATGAGGGCGAGGAAACCCGCACGCACGGCGAGAGTCTTCAGCGCATCGTGGTACTGCACGTCAAGACCTGCGCGCCAGATGGTGAGGTTGTGCCGGTATTGATTGAGCAGCACGCTTTCACGGGTGAGGGGAATCAGGATGGAGGAGGTCTGCTTGAACAGCCAGGCCAGCGTGTCGAACTCATCGCGCACCCCGCGCAAGGCGCTCCCCGTGCTGTTGTCGGCCTGCGCCGCCAGCGCATCGCTCCTCGCCGCCAGCGACTTGAGCTGTTCCAGCGGCTGGGCCCGCAGATGGTCGAAGGTCTCCTGCAGGGACGCGGTGCGCTTGTCGATCGAATCCAGCGTGTGGATCTTGCGCGACAACCGCAGCACGTTGGATGCCAGGTCCCAGATGCCCAGCTTCCCCGGCGTCGCGGGCTCGGTCAGTGATGGCGGCGAAGCACCCGTCTGCGCCGCCGTCGCGGCAGCTGCCGCCGGTCCCGTAGCCGGGGACAGCGAGGGGATGGAGGCGGCAATGGCATCGATCTGCGCCTTGAGCGCACTGGCCTTGGCGGTGCGCGAGTCGCTGATGGTGGAGAACTCGTACATGGTGTCGAGCAGGTTGCGCCGCGCATTCACCATGTCCAGCTCGCCCTGCAGCTCCGCCAGCTTGTCCTGGACGGCGGTGCGATTGCGGGCGGTGGCCAGTTCGCGCCGCTGCTGGTCGATCTCCCCCTGGATGGACTGGCGCTGCGCATCCAGCCGACGCTGGACCTGCTGCAGCGATTGCGCGGCACTCGTGCCCTGCCCGGCGCCCTGCGCCAGGTCCGCCTCGCTGCTCAGCAGTTCCGCGTTCGCCCGCGCGATCTCGAAGGCCAGCGCAATGACCTTGTCGGCGGTCTGCCGGTTGGCGTAGAGCATCAGCAGATCGCTGGGCTGGCTGGCATTCTGCTGCTGGGCGCCGAGCGTGCGATACCAGTCCACGGTCTCATCGAGGATCTGCACCACCTGCTCGGCGGACAGAACGGCCCGGTGGGACACCACGTCCGCACGAACGACCGGCGGCGCAGCCCACGGCAGGAGCGCCGCGAGCGACAGGAGCAGGGAGCGGAACCGGCGTTGCATGCGATCATGCTAGCGCATGTGGGGGCCACGGCGCTCGTTGTCGCCGAAACCGACCGTCGGACCTTCCGCGTAGTGATCCTGAACCGCTACACTGCAGGCGCCGGATCGCCGCATCAGAAACCCGGAAGAACCTTGTCCGAGTCCCGTCCCATCCCCGTCCGACGTCCACTGGACTTTCGCGCAACGCTCCTGATGTTCGTCCTGTGCGTGATCTGGGGCATCCAGCAGCCCGCCATGAAGGGCATCGCCGGCGACATCGCCCCGACCATGCAGCTGTGGCTGCGCTTCAGCATCGCCGCGGTGTTCTTCGGGGTCTGGACGATCTGGCGCGAGCGCACGCGCCTGTTCGCCGATGGCACGCTTCGCAGCGGGCTGCTGCTGGGCCTGATGTTCTCGCTGGAGTTCATCCTGGTGGGCGAGGCGTTGCTTCACACCACGGCCGCGCATTCCGTGGTGTTCCTGTACACCTCACCCATCTTCACGGCCCTTGGCGTGCAGTTCCTGCCCGAGGAGCGCCTCAGCGTCGCGCAGTGGACCGGCATCGGAGTTGCGGTCCTCGGCATCGCCGTGGCCTTCCTCGGCGGCGGCTCACGACCGGCGCTGGAGATGATCCAGGGAGACCTCCTCGCCCTGTGCGCCGCCGTCATCTGGGGCGCGACCAACGTGGTGCTGCGCCGGGGCCGGGTCGGCAACGCCGCCACCTACAAGACGGTGTTCTACCAGCTCGGCATGGCATCGCTCGTCATCGGCGCGTTCGCGTTCGCCTCGGGCCAGACGCGCCTGGCGTGGACGCCGCTCGCGCTGCTGTCGATGACCTTCCAGACCCTGCTCGTCGCCATCGCCAGCTACCTGCTATGGTTCTGGCTGCTGCGCCATTACCTCACCTCGCGCCTGATGCTGATGACCCTGCTCACTCCGTTGCTGGGCGTGGTGTTCGGCGCGGTGCTGCTGCACGACCCGATCGAGTTGCGCTTCGCGCTGGGGACCGTGCTCGTGCTGGGCGGCGTGCTGATCGTCAACGACTGGCGCCCCGGCGGCGCCCGCCGCTGAAGGCTACTCCTAACGTCCGCCGGTGACATCGAGCAGCGCGCCGTTCACGTAGCTGGCATTCTCCGACAGCAGCCAGACGATGGCCTCGGCGATTTCCGCGGCGCGACCCGGACGCCCCAGGGGCGTTCGCGCACCGATGCGCGACGCCCGGCCGATGCCGCGGCTCGCGCCGGTGATGAGCACGGTGCTCATGGACTTCAGATGCTCACGGGCTCATCAGGCCAGTTCGTTCCTGACCAGTTCGCCGCCGCGCATGATCAGTCGCAGGTTGCGGCCGTTCGCGGCCAGCAGCTCGATGTCCGCGAGCGGATCGCCCTGCACGACCAGCAGGTCCGCATGCGCTCCCGGGCGGATGCAGCCCAGCTTGCCCTTCTGCATCAGGATCTCGGCATTCATCGAGGTGGCCTGGCGCAGGATCTCCAACGGCGTGAACACCTGCCGCCGGATGCTGAATTCCCGGCACTGCTGCACGTGGGTTTCCCCCAGCAGGTCCGTTCCGAAGCCCAGCTTCACACCGGCCGCGCGCATGAGCGCAAGACCCTTGATGGCTTCCTTGAAGGCGATCTCCGCCTTGGCCTGGCTCTGCGGCGGGAAACCGAGCTTCCGGCCCAGCTCGATGAGCGCGAAGATGATGGCCATGGTCGGCACGACATACGCGCCGCGCCCGGCCACGAACCGCGCCGTCTCCTCGTCGATGAGCGTGCCGTGCTCGATGCAGCGCACTCCGAACTCCACGCACCGCCGGATCGCGCTCGACGGATGACAGTGCGCGGACACATAGGTCCTGCGTTCCACGCACTCGTTCACGATCGCGCGGATCTCATCCTCCCGGTACTGGTTCATCCAGATCGGGTCGGTGGGAGATGCGACACCGCCCGAGGCCATGATCTTGATGCAGTGGGCACCGCGGCGCAGTTCCTCGCGCGCGGCCTTGATGCACGCGTCCACGCCGTCGGCGATCACGGCAACGGTGTTGTAGTCGCCGCAGGAGCAGTAGCCGCTGGTGTGATGGCGCTCGCTCATCTGGCGCAGATCGCCGTGTCCACCGGTCATCGACAGGACCTTGCCGGCGTAGAAGAAGCGCGGAGCCCGGATCAGGCGGTCCTCGATCGCCCTCCACAGGCTGAAGTCCCCGCCGCCGATGTCGCGCACCGTGGTGAACCCGCAGTCCAGCGCAAACCCCAGCATCCGCACCGCATAGGCGGTGCGATAGGGGTCGCCCGCCTGGTCGATCCTCGCCGCATTCACATCCGAGCCGTACGCATGAACATGGGCGTCGATGAGCCCGGGCATCAGGGTACGGCCGCCGGCATCGATGACGCGGGCATCGGCGACCTCCACCGGGCGCGGGGTCACCTCGACGATGAGGCCCTGCTCGACCATGACCTGCATGCCCTCGGGGCAATCCGCGCTCTCACCGTCGAACACCCGTGCATTGCGGATCAGGATCTTGGTCATGCGGGAGCTCTCACCGGATGCGTGATGCGGTGGAGGATAAGCGCTCGAGGTCGGCAGCGCCACGTGAGGGACGGGTGGGAAGCGAACCTACCCAGCAGCCACGCCGCGCCATACCCAGGCTGTTCGCGGCACAAGAATGAACGGCCGAAATCAGTTTATATTCAGATAGTTAGACTATATACTTTACGTGAATTCGCCTGCCCGGGCATCAGCGCTCGCGGAATCCCTTCGGCTTCACCACCAGCGCATTGCAGGGCAAGGCATCGAGCACGCGCTCCGCGGTGCTGCCAATCAGCACGCGACTGAGCGTCGAGCGGGCCACAGCGCCCATGACGAGAGTGTCGACCTTGAGCTTGCGCACCAGCGCCGGCAGCTCGAGACCCGGGTCGCCCATGCGCAGATGCAGGTTCTGCGGGGAGATCTCGAAGCGTTTGCCCTCCGCCCGGAAGCGCTGGCGCACCGAACGCACAAACGCCTTCTGCTCGCTGACCGGCACCGGCACCACCACCGGCGCCATCACCGAATCGGCCTCGTAGCGCATCAACGGCGCATGCACGTGTGCGCCATGGAGCTTGCCGCCCAAGCCTTGGGCGATGCCATGGGCAACCTCCGCGAGATGCGAATCCAGGTTGCTCGGCTTGCCGCTGACGTGCCAGGGGTCGAGAGCCGCCAGCACCACCGGCCTGCCTGCGGAGGGCGCGGCGGACTTGACCACCAGGAGGGGCACGGGACAATGCCGGATCAGTTCGAAGTCGGTCTGCGAGAGCATCAGGCGGGCCAGCAGGTTGTGCTTGTGGGCTTCGATGACCACGAGATCGGGCCGCGTCACCTTGACCCGCTCGAGGATCGCCTCGGCGGCGGAATAGCCCAGCTCCGCCGCGCAGCTCACGCGGATGCCGTCCTCGCGCAGCCGGTTCGCCACCCCATCGAGCTCCGCCAGCTTCTCTTCCAGCCGCGCCTTGGACAGGCGCAGTGCCTGCGCGCGACTGGCCACCACATGGGCGGCAGGCCGGACGGCACTGAACAGCTCGACCTGCGCGTTGCAGCGGCGCGCGATCTGCGCGGTGCGCACGATGGCCTTGCGGGCGCCGGGACTGGCGATGGCCAGCAGGATCTTCTTGATGCGGTAGCTCATGGTGACTCCTTTGCGCCTGCGGCTAGATAATCGCAATGATGCGCTGGCCCGCATCAGGAAATCCACTTAAGGGAGCCCGACTCACGGCAGGCCGATGCGCCACACGCCCCACAGCGCCGCCAGCATCACCAGCAGGCTGGGCCACAAGCGCCATGCGAATCCGAAACCACCACCCACCCAGGCTGCACCCATCTTCACGAGGGTGTTGGCACTGATGGCCAGCATCGCGGCGATCACGGCCTGCCCATGTGAAAGCGCGCCGGCCGCGGCCAGCCGCGCCGAGGACGCAGCGGCTGCATGGGTATCGACGAAGCCGCCCGCGGCCACCGCCAGCAATGCGCCGCTGCCGCCGAACCGTCGCTGCGCCAGCGCGGCCAGCAGTGACATCAGGGAGAAGAACAGCGCGAACAGCACGGCGAAGCGTGGATCGAAGGCCCTGCCGGCGGATGGCAGTGCCGCGGGTTCCGCGCCCCGTCCCGCCAGCAGGAAGAACGCGCCATATGCCGCGGCGACCAGTCCCATCGCGGACAAGCTCGCCGACATCTGCTGAAGCACCTGCATGTCCGCCAGCGACAGCACCAGGAACAACTGCACCACGGTTGCAATGGAGGAGAAGGCAGCGCCGGAAACCGCCGCCTGCAGCAAGGTGGGCTGGCTGCGCGACAGCCGCCCCAGCGCGGCGATGGTCATCACGCTGGACACGAACCCGCCGCACAGTCCCGCGATGGCGAGCCCCATTCGCGCTCCCAGCGTGCGCCGTGCCACGTATCCGAGCGCGTGCACCGACAGGATGATCACCGTCAATCGCCACACCACCTGCGGATTGAAGACACCATAGGGATCGATGGCATGGTCGGGCAGCAGGGGCAGGACGATCAGGGCTGCCGCCGCCAGCAGCAGCGCATCGTGCAGTTCCTGTTCACTCAACTGCGTGAGCGCAAACCGGTGCAACCGGGACTTGGCGTTCAGCAATATCGCCACGCACACGCCCAGTCCCGCGGCGAGCCCGTCGTGGCTGGCCGCCAGGTAACCGATGGCAAAGGTGGCCAGCAGCGCGAACTCGGTGGTCTGGCCGGGGTGCAGCCGCTGGGTGCGGCGGTAGGACTGCGAGACCAGCGCCACCACGCCGGCGCCCACCACGAGCAGGAGCCATCCGGATGCGGTGATCGCCACCGTCACGCCCAGGAGCGCGGCGAGCGCGAAGGTGCGCAGGCCCGCCGCGGTCTGCGGCATCTCGGCCCGCTTGTGACGCTCGCGATCCAGGCCGATGAGCAGCCCGACGGCGAGCGCCACGATGATGCTGGCGATGGTCGGGTCCAGCGCGCCCATCATGGACCCGGCGCGCCCGCGGCAGATCGCCCCGCTCCACCGTTCGCTGGATCAGCGTGCCGCCAGGAAAGGCCGGTGGCGTGGTTGCGCTGGAAGCCCTTCCAGACCGTGACATCGCCCGAGCCCGGGCTGTAGGCATCGTAGGCGGGAGCAGGCGTTGCCGCTGGCCAGGCACCGGCATCCGACTCAGGCGCGAGTTCCAGGTAGGAAGCCTTCGATTCATCGGACTTCACGTACCGGTCGAGGAACGCGGTGATGAAATGCGCTTCGATGGCCGTGATGCGGTCCTTGCGCCAGACGGGATCCTCGAACCAG